>PVMK01184306.1_pt1 | contig 28538 bp, 28 predicted proteins | sample 1853481 | NCBI WGS metagenome assembly PVMK01 (sample SAMN08533507, study PRJNA380276) | Marine sediment metagenome, whole genome shotgun sequencing project. | reverse complement strand
ATACCAGTTCAGACGCCTCTTCGTTAGCCTAGTCCATGGCGGGTATTACAACAAGTAGATCCGATCCAATGCTGCGCTGCGGCATCGATCCGGGTCAGGTTTCTGATGCCCGTTGCGGCTAAATTGCATTGCAATAGCAGGGGTATGAGACCAGGCGGCAGGACTTCCCATCGAATCCGGGAAATGGGTCAGGGCGTTGATGCAACGCGCAACGGCGTGCCAACTTTGTTCACATCCTGGTATTTGGCAATGAACCGTTCTGTGATGCTGTTTACGGTAGCGCGTACCTTCCCGGGATCCTCATGATGGGCGCCAACCGAGTAGTCCTGCCAAACCGTAACGAACTCCGAATTGAGTTCCCCATTTGGCAGGCGATAACTCACCATGCGCCAGAAACCCAGCGATGCATAAAATGTTTCGTCTTCGACAATGATGTCCAGAAACAGCACGTCGCTGTCACGTTCGAAGTCGGTCTGTCCCGCTTTGAGTCCGGCGCGTTGCAACATGGTGCTCAGAGTTGCCGCGAAACCCGCACCGGTGAGTCCCATGTCTTTCGCACCCTGTGTCATGCCAGCCACCGAAAAAGCGACTTCCTCGGGATGCTCCACCCAGAGTCCGTCAGCGGCGATTACAGGCTCGCAGGCGAGGGCAGCGGCCAGCACGACAGGAAGTTGCCACAAACATAAGCCCGCCACGATGTTGCAATCGAGATTGTCTCGCCATGAATTGAGCATCGATTCAACCAGACCCGGTGATTCTGTTCTTTCAGACAGACAATCCTAGAAAATGGCCAGGCTGATGACCGTGACGCAGTGCACGCTATGTCGTAAAGGAAGGGCGCGTTAAGCTGCTGTATTACCGCGTATTTTTGATCGCGCTGTCTGCCTTATCGCGCTCCGGATGTCACCCGGCGGCTGCGGCTGAGAATGCGAGCGTCAATCTTTTGCAATAACGGATAGTTCGAGCATTTCGGCATACATTTCCGTTTTCCGCGGCGCTATACGAATCGCTCTCGTCGCTGTGTGCGACAGCGTCGTAAACGTGACGTTGACATTACCGTGCTCGTCACGGTCATCCAGAGTTTGAGTATAGAAATTGATGGGGTCCTGGGTAACGAATGCGGCCACCAGTGTCGGCCCAAGAGGCTCGGACGCGGGCAGTCTAAAGCTCGCCTCCTCAGTCGGAAACCGAAATGTACCTTGCTTCACGGTGTTTTCCGGATTGAACCGGTTCGGATAAAGAACCGTTGCATCGTCACGTGAATCTACTGTCACCACATTCAGATATCCGTCAATCGGTATCTCCAGAGTAAATTCGACAGGATCATCGACAGCATAGGTGCTTTTGGATGACTCGAGCGTGAACTCGTTTTGCTGTTCCGCAACCAGTTCGATCAGTCTCTTGCGGTTTGGTCCATTTTCTGCCGTTACCGATACGATCTCCAGTGTGCCGGCCGCCAGCGCCTCGCTTCCGTTTACCTGTGGGTTGTGCACCCGATTTGCATCCACATGATCACGAATATATGCCGCGGCATAGTCACGCAGTTGATTGACCGTCACGGCTCCGCCTGTTTTCGCAACCTCGGCGATGGCCTTCGTCAAGCCGATCGTAAACACGCCACCGCTTGACGTGCCAATCGCTTTCTCGCCATCAGCGGCCGCTGAAATCGACACGAAATTCGATTCGCCATCTTTTTGAAATTCTCGATCAAAAACAAACTGTTTGCCCTCCGGCATACCCGTATAGGTAAACGACTTCACGAAAACCGTATCCGTACCTAGCGTCAAATTGTCCATCGTCACGCCTCGTGAGACGGTACCGGAATGACAGGCATCGACAATGATCCAGACGTTTTCGCTTGGAATGCCGGCAATGAGTGAGGCAAGTTTGTCGTCCGTCACGACACCGGTCAGGGCCGCACGCCCGTCTCGCCGGACACGCCGCACATCATGTGTCACCAATACCTCATCGACACCGTCAGCCTCGTCGCCGTCCAGGTCCGGCGTATTGCTGCCGTGACCGCTGAAATAGAATACCACCCGGTCTTCGGGTTTTACGCCCTGTCTCAGCCAGATCTCAAGCTCCCGGAATACGTTCTTCGACGTCGCCTGGTCATCGAGCAAACTGTGTATTTGCGAGTCATCGAAACCCATCAGATTCAAAGTGTCCTGCATGCGCTCCAGGTCCAGATCGATCCCCGGCAGGTCGATGCCTGGCACAGAATACTTGCCAACCCCAACCAGCAATGCCCTTTGCTCGGCCAGCGCTGCCATGGCAGGCATCATTATCAGGAAAACCGCGATGACTCTTGAGATATGACTGAACATTTTCACAACTCCTCCTGCTTGCAACCTGGGGGGCGATCCGCGGAAAACACTGCGGATAGCTTCGGCCAGTTCGCTAGTCGATCGGTGACAAACCCCTGGCAAGCCTGGCGGCATTGTAGGATTCTTTTGCCATGGTAAGTTCGCGCTCCAGTTCCTCAACTTCATTGTTCGAGTCCGGCAAGCTTGTATTGACGGCCACCAAAGCGTCGAAATAGCCTGCGCGCAGTATCTCCAGGTCCGCTTCAGCGGATTCCAGATTCAGCGACCTGTCAATGCCGATCATATCGCTGGCGGTATCGGCCAGCCTGTCACTGTTCGCCTCCACGATGTCGGCCAGCATCCGCATGGCTTTTCTCTCCGATCGTGTCTCTGTGATGCCGAATCGCATTGTCAACGGCATATACAATAACGTTGACTGGGGCAGATCATTATATTCCGCGCGTCTCGCATCGAGCATTGCTTCTTTGGTAACGACGCGCACGCCAATTTTCGTCATTTCCTTTTCGAGTCCTTTGCGAACTTCCGGGCTCGCGGTCCTGGCGCGCTCCTGGATGCCGGCCAGCAGCCGCGCATCCCGCATGACCGCACGTTCCAGCGCGTCAATTTCCCCGATAACCTCCTCGTGAACAGCCGTATCCGATGCGTGTGCTTGTCGCGCTGAGCGCGACATCGGCGGCACCCGAAGCCAGTCAGAGCGATCGCTACCGCTTGCGGTGTCCCCGGCAGAAACCTGACCGATATTTACCCAGGCTGTAGACAGAACCGGGCCGCCACTACCGGCAGAGGGTCCGACCATTTCCAGGGTGTAAAGCAGGTTCCTCGACGCCGTGGTACTTTTCGTACTCATCAGTGAATTGATCCAGTATCCGGCATTGTTCATGCGGTAGGCCGTCTTATCATCCGAGAACTGGATACGCGCCTCATACACCGACTTTGTCTGTCCGGCCATGCAGACATTCGCCCGCCTGAGAATATTCTCGACGGAATTGTCGGTTCTGGCTGTTTGCCACTCAGACTGGGGTAGCTGCAGTGATTCCACCGACACTTCACGGGGGATGTAATCGCCGGTGCAGTCAAGCGAATCCGGATGAAACTGGCCGGCGACGACTGTGATACAGCCCAGGCGCGGGTTGATGGTGGTTGCCGGCGATTCGCTCAGGTCAGCCAGATACAAATTGAAGTCTTTCGCATTAACATATTTTGTATCCTTGCGTGCCGCCTGCCCGCCAAGGCCGACCACAGTTCCTTCGATGACAGTACTAATCAGGGTACTCGCCAACTTACTTACCAAAATGCCGAACAGTGGCGCTACCCTGGCGGCCGCCTCATCGTCGGACTGGGGCAACAGGAATGGTTCATCGGTGATTATGCAGGTGCTGTTGATGAATACGCGCCAGTCATTGTCAACAGGGCTGTTATCAGCCGCATACGTTGCTGATAACAGGACAATGAGCGCAAGGAGCGTTACTGACCATTTTGACGCCATGTCGTTAATTCTTCTCTGCTTATTCGACAGGTCATTGCGACGGCATCAGCCATTATACCGCCTCAACCCGATTCGACTATACTGTGAATCAGCCAGCTACCGGGCGATCCGAACAATAAATCCGAATTCGTTCCTGTGCAGAGTACGAAGAGACATGCTAGTTGGAGTCCATATTTCAACTGGCTCAGGCGTTTTGCCGGGCTGGCTGGTGGTTTGTGGCGCAGGTTTCGGAGTTTTCTGTCAGTAAATCCCGTTCGGAGTCACTGGCGTGGCCTGTCGCGTTCACAACGTCTGTTCCTGTCGAACGTGGGAATCGCAGTGCTTATTGCCGCCGTTATCGCCTTTTTTCATGAGACTCACTGGCTCGTTCGCCTGGAAAATTCCGCTATGGATACGATGATGGAATTCAACCAGGGATTGCCGAGGATGAGCGATGCCGGATCCGCCGACTCAATACAATTTACGTTCCTGGATATCGATGACGCAAGCTACCGCAGCTGGGGAGAGCCATACCATGCTCCGCGGGACAAGATTCTCAGGCTGATCAGATTTGCCGCGGAAGCCAATGCCCGGCTGACTGTCCTGGACATCGATCTGTCGCGAGCGGGTGTCGACGCAGATGATGACCGGAGGCTGGCCGAGTATCTGACTCAATACGGAAAAGAAGACACGCGGCCACCGCTGATACTGGTGCGAACTTTTTACAGCGGCGGGCCCGGCGATCGTCAATGGGTCGATATTCGCCCGTCATTTCTGGACGAATTCGAGTTTCCTGCATCAGTACACTGGGCGCAGCCATTGTTCAGGGCAACGTTGTGGGATGGTGTTATTCGCCACTGGCACCTGATCAAGTTCGGCTGTCTGAATGGGCGGCTTGTTCTGGTTCCTGCAACGCAGTTGATCGCGGCGGCGCTGCTTTCAGCCGGGGATGTTTCATCCATAAACCGGTTTGCGGATCTGGACACAGTCAGGATGGAGAACTGCGACAGACCTGACAACAGCGGAAATGCGATGACGTTCGGCGGCTCAGGCAATCGCAGTGAGATTTTTTCACCCGAGGCGGAACTGGGCCAGCGTCTGATCTACACGATACCCTGGCAGAGTCCTGCACCCGATCTGATCACTGTGCCGGCGCAGCTAATCACCGAGTCGCCTCACGACCTTTCCGGTGACCTGATAGCAAATCGCGTTGTCATCATTGGCGCCAGCTTCGCCGACAGCAGGGACATTCACCGCACGCCAATAGGAGAAATGCCCGGCGCGCTGATTATTGCCAATGCCATCAAGTCCCTCACTCATTACGGCCAGGTGAGACCACCACCGGCGTTGTCGCATTGGGTCGAGAAACTATTCCTGATTCTGGTGGCCGCCTGGGCGTTTTCCAGGCTTACGTCGCTGATCGCCGTCTTCGTGGCCGGTGCGATAATCATCGGTGCCCTGGTGCCGATCAGTTTTTACTTTTTCAAGTACGGGCTTTGGGTCGACTTCGCGATCCCGTTACTCGCCATGGTGATACATCGGGCAGTAGCAGAATACAGAGGTGTTCACAGCCTGCCGCAACCTATCGACTAGCAGCACAGGAAAAACACGACTTAAGAATTATGACTATGACTCGCACAGTTGCCACGGTCTTACTGCTGTCTGGAACAGCGGCATACGGCAGCTACTGGGTCAGCGAATTCGAGGGTTCGGCAGAGCAGTACAAGGTTGTCAGGGACAATGAAATAATTTCAATCGCACAGCTGATGCTGCTGCAGTCGAATGACAAAATTATCATCGACAGTCCAGGCGGTCGGCTGCTGGTCGTCGACGAGCGCAACCAGCATCACGAGCTGACTCCGGAAAATACACCGTTTGTCATACCGGAATCAAAGGCGCCGCCACAGCTTCTGATAAACGTGCGAAACTGGGTGGCCAGCTGGTGGAACACGCGCGGCAACCAAAGCACCTCGACGATGGCGGCGGTCAGCAAGGGAGGACTTGATCCCGAGATCCTGGTTGCGACGAGCGGAGACAATTTCCTGTTGTCAGGTATTCGCGAAATACATCTTGCATGGCGCGGCGGAATCCAACCGTTCGATCTCTCAATCGTATCCGAATCAGGCAAATTGCTGGGGCGACGGACCGGCATATCCAGCTTCGCTGCGTCCTTGCCGGACGTCGCGTTAGAGGATGGACAATACAATATGAAAGTCGCAGCCGGCGTCGCTGAAACCAACATCGCTCTTACGGCAGTCGGCAGAGAGCAGCTACCTGACCCGGCTGAAGCGATCCTGAACCTCGACCTCCCGGACGAGATTCGGTTCGGGCATCTTGCAATGTTACTGTCTGCATACAGCCACTGGCGATTCGAAGCGTTGCAACTCGCACATAGCTACAATTTAACGCAGCTGGAGCTTGATCTGCTGTCCGGCAATTTCCCGGAGTCGGATATCAGTGAGACGACTTCGATGCCCGGTTTGCCGGATGCGGGTCGGCCGACTCTCCCACGTGCTGACTGAGTTTTGCGCATGCCTATGACAATGCACAGAAGACTGGCGGTAACAGTGCTTACGACCTTATCCATCGCATTGTTACTCGGTGCATGCTCGACAAACAAGTACCTCAGCCGGGACTCACGATCGACGGGAGTCTTGTCGAACGACACGATTCAAAAGCACGCATCCGCCGGGCCGCTGACGATTCGAAGTGCGCGCGTGATCTCGTCCAACGAGGAGGCATTCCTGTCAAAGCTCACGATGGTGTCGCAGGCGCAATCATCCATCGACGCCGCGTACTACATATTCGCCGACGATTACACGTCCTCGGCGTTTGCTGCTGAGCTGATCGCGGCCGCGCGACGCGGCGTGCGGGTACGACTCCTGCTGGACTATCACGCGAACTACAAGGACCTCGACCTGTTCTCGATGATGGAGAAGCACGGTAACACCGGTCAGGGCAGCCTGCAGGTTCGCTTTTACAACCGGCCGACCAGAAATATCGTCATGGATGCTGCCTATATCACTCTGAGGTGCACTGATCCGCCGATGAATTCCGGGACGCTGTGCAAGGATGCGAAGCAGGCGAAAATAACAGAGTTGTTCGGTGCGGAAACAATCGATGGTCATCTGGCAGCCGACATCGGAATATCCAATCTGAACGTCGGTGCATCCGGCCTTTTTCTTTCTGGCCTCTATTCGAAGAATCCGGGACTGATGGCGCTGGCGATAACGCAGAGCGATGAGACGAAAGAGCAGCCGTCGTCAGTTAATTTAGCGGAAATCTCGGGCGAGGACGTCAAGGGCCTCGTCAAGCTGGCCGGGATCTACTGGAAATCAAGGACCGGCAATCTATTCCAGCAACTCGTGGCAAAAATCAAATTGGCATTTGTGTTCGCCGTATACGGCGACGTTTTGGATCAGATGTATGAGTGCCATCGCGGAGAGGCTCCCGATCGAGCGCAGGGATCTTGCCGAGGCTGTACGCGACTGGAGCTATGTCACTGACTACATGCATCAAAAACTCCTCCTGACCGACAGGAGGTATATGCAGCTCGGCGGCCGAAACATGGAAGATACCTACAATCTGTCGCCTGCCACGCAGCACGCGGACAGCTGTTTGTTGATACTGATGTGCATGCCGATCTTGCGACCGGCGGAGAGTCGGTTGAATTTGCGTTTGAACGTCTGTGGAATTTTCGGACGATGGTGGCATCGGTAGACGAGGTCCGTCAGCATGCACCGAATGAACTTGCATCGAATGCTGCAGGGATAAGTGCAGCAAGGGAAGCCTGCGAGAACGTGACCGACGCTGAAAACGATCAGTTTTGCTTTGAAAGGGAATTCATTACTCACGCCGTACTGCGAGAGGAAAGGGAGGCGAGGCGCTACGATGAAATGATGCATCGTGCGGAGCACTTCCGGCAGCAGATTTATCCGTTAATGAGCGCGCAGGATTCGAGCACGCTCAGGATCGATGCCGACGCGCAGTTGTTCTACATAGAGAACATTCCATTCGGTGGCGATCCGGACGGCCCGCTGCAGGGCCGCACTTACGGTGCTCGCAACGGCCAGGAAGCGCAATCTGGAAAGCGCATTCACTCGCTCGTCCTGGCAGCTCTGGAAAGTGTTTGCAGAACCGCAACCGCGGAGAGTCCCAAGCGAGTAATTATTAATAATGCCTATTTTTTTCCGCCGTCCAACCTGGTCGATATGCTGACAAAGATGCTTGATGGGCGCCTGGATTGCCGTCATGTCGATCTGAAGATCCTGACCAATTCACTGGAATCCACGGATCTTGCTGTCACGAACCTTTTCGCACGACATGTGATGTTCGCGTTCAGCGACCATATCCGCAATGTTCGTGACCAACAGAAGTCTGCGTCGTTCAGCTACTTTGAGATTCAACGAGCGCCTGGCCCGATCAAGCACTCGCTGCACAGCAAGGTCTGGGTGCTCGGTGACGATCTGCTCGTTGGTTCGGCCAATGCAGATATTCGAAGCTACATGATGGACGCCAATAACGCGATGATGATTCGCGATTCCAGCGACATGGTGCAGCAGTACACCGCGATGGTGGATCAGATGTTGGCCGACCCGATCAGAGACAAAGAACCTGTCGGAGTACTATCTGACCACACCGCGTGAGCAGGTAATCGAAGAGGATCTGCAGGCGTTTCGGGGATTCCTGCAGGCCATTGGTATCAGTGAAAAACTGAGTCCGGCGCAGTTGGCGGAAGTTGAGCGGCGCTTTGTCGATATGCTGAATCTGATTTACAGTCTCACACGTGACGGTCTGGAAGGCGCACTTGGGACGCCCGAAGCTCAGGATCGCTTCAATCGCATTTTCAAATTGATTTAACGCAAACTTGGCGGTTTTGACGCTAAAATAGAGGGGTAGCCCGCTATTACGCTTACTCAGAAGAATAATCAGGGGGGAGAAGCGATGTTGCGCCAATCAGTTGGAGTACTCCTCTGCGTTCTAACCTTCGTCTCCGTGGGCCTGCCTGTTGCGGAGCGCGTTGCCCTTGTCATCGTAAATCACACACCGCAATGAGGTCGCGCGCTATCAAACAATCAGTCGCATCCGGCACGACCCGACTGGCGTGCATTCTCGGGGTATTGGGCATGCTTGCTCCGGTCAGTATGACGGGCCAGACCCTTGATCTTATTCAACCGTATCAGCACTACGCTGATGCCAAAGCGAGAAACGATTTCGTTGCGGCTATCGACTATGGGCGGCAGGCACTCGAACTCGCGGCAGCGCAGCATGGCGCAAACAGCATTGAAGTTGTTGACTCGATTGAGAGACTTGCTGAAGTCCTGGCGCTGGCAGGTGAATTCGCGCAGGCCGCAGCCAATTACCGGCGCGCCCTGGCGATAAAGGAGCGCGAACTGGGTTCCGGTCACCCGGATTTGATACCCATACTCGAAGCACTGACCGATATTGCCTCGCAACAACAGAACTTCGCCGAGGCTGAAACCCTGCTAAACAGAATTCTTGGCATCGAACGAGCAATCTATGGCAATCAACATGACAATGTCCTCGCAACACTGAACAAGCTTCGCAATCTCTATGTTCGCCAGGACAGGCTCGATGACGTGGCCCGAACAGACGCAGACATTGAGGCAGCGATGCTGGTAGAGCGTGGCCTTGATTTTGAGGCTGACGTCGGCAGGCACCGGTACGGTATCGACGATGGTCACGCGACAGTTCGTGTGTTCTACGGAACAAATCGTGCCCGAACCGGTGAGGAAAAAGCTGCGAGGGTTTTATGGCCGTGAACGCGGAGACCTCGAGCTGGGTTACCTCGACGTCAGCATTCCCGAAACGCATAAGTATGGCGAGCTTGAATCGCAATCCCGCTGGTCGATTTATACCTACGTTCTGGGTGAAGAAGCCAAAAAGAAACGCTATGTACTACTGCTCAAGATCGAGCGCTCGCGGCAGAGAAACTTTTATGCAGACATTGCAGGACCAAATTCGAGTTCGCCGTCCGGCGACGTATTCATTTTCGTCCATGGTTACAGCTCATCATTCGAAGACGCTGCGAGACGGGTCGCACAACTGGCTTACGATCTGGATTTCGATGGTACACCGATGATGTACAGCTGGCCCTCACAGGGCACTACGGCAGCGTACACAGTTGATGAAGCCGCGGTGCGGATAGGCGGCAGAAAGAAATGTCCCGCTTTATCGAGGACGTGCCGCCAAATCGGGTGCTGATCGCATTCATCTGATCGCCCATAGCATGGGGAATCGCGCGCTCATTGAGGCGCTGGAGACATTCATTGCGAGGCGAGAATCTGCCGAACCCGAGAAGATATTTGACCAGATTGTCTTTACTGCACCCGATGTCGATCGCGATTACTTTGTGGAAGTCATCGACAACATCAGCAGATTCGCGCAGCGTGTCACGCTGTATGCGTCTGACAACGATGTTGCGCTGCAGTGGTCCAGTATTTTTCACGGCGCGCCCAGAGCCGGCTGGCTGGTGAAACGATTGTCACTTCGCCCGGGCTCGACACGATCGATATGTCCGCCGTCGAAGCCGACGTGCTGGGACATAGCTATTTCGCGGCAAGCCAGGGAGCCATTCACGACCTCTTTAGACTTTTCTGGCAAGGAGAACCGCCACACGAGCGTTGCGGCATGGGCGAACGCAGCAGCACGGTGGCCAGTTTTTGGTCGTTTAATGCCGATGATTGCAAGGGCACGGATCTGCTGGAAGCCAGTGTCCTGTTAAAGAGATTTGGTCAGGGCGCGCGCGCCAGGGTGAAGGCCCGCATCGACGCATTAAGCGAACGAGCGAGTGAATCGGCGAAGCAGGAGTGGATACAAATACTCGACCGGCTGGACAGCCTTCTCGCGGTTGACGATAGCTAGAAACAGATCGGTTTAAAGGTCCGATCGAATCGTGCCTTCTTATCGGCCGCGTCAACTGACGGAGTCGCAGCGATACCGAACGGGAATTTATTCTGGTAATGCCGAAAAACATTGCGTACCCAGGTTTAGCAAATGGCAACGTTGCCGTCATAAATAGTCGATAGTGAGAGGTGCATTCAATGAAGCAGATACTTGGCCACATCGTGTTGATCCAGCTTGCTATTTCAGGCCTCTCACTGGTATTCGCACAGACATCTCCGGATACTGTTTCGAGCAGTGAGATTGAACAGGCACTCAAGAAATCAAAAACGCGGGGAATTGGTGTTCAGGCAAAGGCGAAGGTTGATCTCAATATTCCATTCGAGATGAATTCCAGCTCCCTGAGACCGGGCGCCAAGGCGCAACTCGAACAACTCGAGGCAGCACTACAGAAGGACTCGCTGGCGATTTACCGATTTCAGATTGCGGGCCATACCGACGCGTCCGGTTCTGCCGAGTACAATCGACGGCTTTCACGGGATCGCGCCGAGACTGTAAGGCGCTTTTTGGTGACTCGTGGGATCGACCCGGATCGCCTGGAAGTCGTTGGTAACGGAGAAGACGAATTGCTGTTGCCGGACTGGCCGCTGCATGCGGATAACCGGCGAGTAGAAATAAGAAACCTCGGCGCACGTTCTTCTAACTAACTGAATTATATGGCGTATTCTGGCGACAGATCTTGAGATCCGTGATCCGAAAGGACATGCGCGTTCAAGTCTCGCCCCAGGCACCAGAGGGCAGGTAAGGGAGCGGATCCAAAGCTGGAGGGGACCCGCTGTTGTTTTAGTTTAACCGGTTAAAAACCAAACGCACTGAGCTGGTCACGAACGTCTGCGTTACTGACGCAGCTGCACCTCTCATCACGAAAACGTTTTGTACACCATTGTGTCGTGCCACGCGGACATGATTGAGGGCGTGCTTGTTCACGTTTTTCCATGGCGGCAAACCTCTGGTTGACGAGAGACCAGTCGCCGGTGAGATGTGCTTGCTCGATAAGGTCGGGCGTGCTCGGTGCACAACCAAGTAACAGAAATAACGAAATTATGCTAAGTGCTTTCACTTTGACGAAACCTAATAAAATTTCTCCAAAGCCCCATGTCCAGCTGTTGTAATTCTGCATGGTCCTGATCGGCAGCGACCATTGGTTCCATCCCGCAGAGGCAATCCCGTGTTGCATACTTTTTGTATCACGAGGGCAGTGCGATCCGGCCAGAGCAGGTCACAGATTCGCGCAAATGGGCTGGAAAAAAACGCGTGGTGTGACATTGCTCACACAATGCAGCTGCGACAACACCAGGACGCTTGGTCTGCCCGATTCGCGCAGGGCGCTGTTTTGCAATCGCTCGCAGCAATACGGGCAGCAAAACAGGTGTTTTCTCGCATCGAATCGGCTTTCTGCCGATGCGGAAATTTGAGAAACTTTGTGCAAGGCCGATAATTGCTGTCAGACAGCCAAGCCGAAATTCATGCGCCATTACCTGTTGCAAACTCTCGCTCTATTGCTCCTGTTGTTCACGAGCAATGGCTTCACCGCCGATTACGCCAAAGGCTTCGACGCATACAGTGAAGGCGACTATGCAACTGCTCTGAGCGAGTGGCAGCCACTGGCCGAGCAGGGAGACCGGGACGGGCAATTCGGTCTGGGCTTGCTCTATGCCAATGGCTGGGGTGTGGATCTGAATGACGACGAGGCGCTCAAGTGGTACCGCCTCGCGGTGGAACAGGCCACGCCGAGGCGGCCTACAACCTGGCCGTTATGTGTGCCAACGGCTGGGGCGTACCACAGAGCGACGATGAAGCGTTCAAATGGTATTCCATCGCCGCTGAAGGCGGCTTTACTGCGGCTCAGATCAGCCTCGGCAAGATGTACGCCATCGGATTCGGCGCGCCGCAGGACAACGTACAGGCCCATAAGTGGTACAACATCGCCGCGATGCTCGATGACTATAATGCGGAATTCGAACGAGACGAACTGGCGAGAATGATGTCGCCCGAGGACATTACCAAAGCTGAAGAACTTGCCGCAAAATGGCTGGCGAATTTCGAAGCAGTGCAACGGCAATAAGAACCCCGCCGGAGCGGGGTTTCTTAATTCTTGATCAAGCAAAACTCTACTTGAGCGTAATTTCGCGCATCATATACTCGCCTGTTAATTCGCGCATACCAGGATAGTTTTTCTGCGCATAGTCCGTCGACGCATCGTACTTCTCCTCCATCGTTGTTGTTGATTCTTCGCTCCCGGCGCAATATATCTCCTGTAATCAATTCATTCGCGGGTGGGTGGTGTGTCAAAATATGGCCGCCAATGACGGATCGCCGGCCGTGAAAATTTCATGCACCTGTGAAAGGCTTTAAAAATCAATAATAAATATGAATAATCCAGAAACTACCTGATGGCTAAGCTCTATTTTTACTACTCCTCGATGAACGCCGGCAAGTCCACGGCATTGCTGCAATCGAGCTACAACTACAAAGAGCGTGGCATGAATACACTCGTGCTGGCGCCGCAAGTGGATGATCGCTTCGGCGCAGGCAAGGTTTCCTCCAGAATCGGTCTCGAATCAGAGGCAACTATCTTCAATAAGGAAGATGACCTCCATGGCATTGTCACCACGGCGATCAATGCGGAACCATTGCATTGCGTCCTGATCGATGAGGCTCAGTTTCTTACCAAAGATCAGGTTTTCCAGTTGGGTGAGATAACCGACAAGCTCAATATACCGGTTCTGGCTTACGGCCTTCGTACCGACTTTCAGGGCGAGCCCTTCGAGGGCAGCAAATACCTGCTTTCGTGGTCAGATAACCTCAAGGAGATCAAGGCAATCTGCCACTGCGGTACCAAGGCAACGATGGTGATCCGCCTGGATGAGCACGGCAAGGCCGTAACGGAAGGTTTGCAAGTCGAGATCGGCGGCAATGACCGCTACATTTCCATGTGCCGCAAGCACTTCAAGGAAAACTTCTTCAAATAGAAGTTTTGAGTTTTCCGGTCCAGGAATTTTTACTTTTTCGAATCGCCCGCCGAAAACGGTTTTCCGCTCAGTGTTGGCAGACACTGCGTATTTTGCCTGGCGAGCAGTTTTCGCATGTCCCCCAGGTTTTTCATGACTACCGTCTCGTCGAATCCGGCACCGTCCAGGCTATCGCGTTGCCGCGCAGCCGGGTCATGGAACTTGATGCCGTGATTGCCGATCGAAATCACATCGTCGTGATTAAGCACATGATTATGCACGCGTCGCGAGTTCACATAGGTACCGTTGGTGCTGTTCAGGTCCATCAGAACTGTCGCGGAGCCGCGCTTGAAGAACAGCGCATGATGCCGGCTGACATAGCGGCTGTTGATACAAAGGTCGTTGTGATCGGATCGCCCAACCAGGAGCCGCGGACGGTCAACATCGATCTCCCGCAGAGTCCTGCCATTGTAAGTCAGATACAGTTTTGGCGATCCGGCCGATTCGGCACTGTCGTGACTGGTTCCGTCATTTTCGTCTACCAGCGATGGTTTCCCGTTCGAGGTCAGCAGGCGCTCGATCTGGTCTTTCCTGATCGGAAATATATCTGCTTTCCCCATGGCCAGGCGCACCAGGCTATCGACGATCCCGGGCCAGCCGCCAGACGCCGAATGCAACGCCTCGCAAACATCCTCGGGTAATACTTCCTGTGGATCAACGCAGCCGCCTGCGCGAAGTTTCGCATGCAGGTATTCCGTCGTTTCATCCTTCGTAAGGGGTTCGAGATGGAAATCCCCCGTCAAACGCTTGGAAATTGGCGCCATTGCCGGAGCTTCGACGATTGCCGAGATGGATCGATCGCTTGCAAAAATCAAGCGCAGGGCGCTTTTATGCTTGACTTTCAATTCGGCAAGTTCGCATAGCACACGCAATGCGCTCGGATTCAGCGCATGCGTGTTTTCGATGATGAGCAGCGGAGCGTGATCCGAGGCAGTTTGCTGCACAACAAACACTTTGACCATATTCATCAGCTCGCCGACGGAGCTGAGCTTCAGGTCGTAACCGAATTGGGACAGAACGATCTGCAACAAGGTTGTCGTATTCAGACCTGCGCCATCAACAACCGCAACGGCGGCATCTTCTGGAAGCGATTCCGTGAAATGTTGGATAATGGCCGTTTTGCCAGAGAGGGGCGGACCCTGGAAGAGGCCAAGACCGTGGTCATTTGTGTAAGTGTCGCTCAGGAATTGACATGCGGCTTGCTGCGAGGCGGACGGGACAAAGACCACGGGTTTCCCGTGCATCGGAAACGGTTGCTCCTGTAGTCCGGCCGCGCCTAAATCCATTACCCTGAACCCGGTGTGATTACTTATTTCTTCTTCTGGTACTGTTACTTTGTTACTTTTTTTGACGCACGAAATTATCTGGGTTGACCATCGTACGCTTGACGTCAGTTTTTTTTTGGATCTTTTGGGTTAATTCCCTGGCTGTCAGACTACCACGGAATACTCCAAAGAAGTGACCTGTGAAAAGCTTACTGACTTATTGATAATACTACAAATCTCGCTGGGTTTACCATAAAACCGTGGGGCATTGATTTAGGACATGGGGCGCTAAGATATTGGCTGAATTACTGTCGGGAACGGACTTGAGCTTGCTCCGCGGTGAGCGATGTCTCTTTGAAGGCTTGAATTTCGCCCTAAATGCGGGCGAGGTGCTGCTCGTGCAGGGCGCAAACGGAAGCGGTAAGACCTGTCTGCTGCGCTCGATTGCCGGCCTGACCGGTCTGGAGACCGGTTACATTAGCTGGCAGGGCGTCCCGACTGAGCGCGAGCGCCAATCGTTCAGCGCCGAAGTCGTCTGGATGGCACACCGTGTAGGCTTCAAGGGCGACCTGACTCTTATCGAGAATCTCCGCTTCGAAACCGGTCTTCGTTCGGCAACGCTCGCGGGAATCGACGAAGTTCTGGAACGGCTGGGCATCTCCCGACTCATCGATTTGCCGCTTCGTTACTTGTCGGCAGGGCAACAAAGACGCGTCGCGCTGGCACGAATGCTGATATCCGATGGGCGACTCTGGCTGATGGACGAGCCGTTCACCAATCTGGATGCCGCTGGGCAGAGCCTGGTCGTCGACCTGATCTCGGAGCACCTGGCGAAAGGCGGTACTTGTGTCATAGCCGCCCACAAGGAGCTTGAGATTTCCGTGCCGGTGCAGAGGATTCAACTGCAATGAACAGCGGTGAAGCAAAGATACCGGGACTGTGGCATGGGCTAAGGTCCATCGTCCGGCGCGATTTGCTGCTGGCATGGAAGCGCCCGGGCGATGTGCTGAATCCGCTGTTCTTTTTTGCAATGGTCAGTGCCTTGTTTCCGCTCGCGGTTGGGCCCAGTGCGGAGCAGCTGGCAATCAGCGGGCCCGGTGTCCTCTGGGTAGCGGCACTACTCGCGACGTTGCTGTCCCTGAACAGCCTTTTTTTGAGCGACTACGAAGACGGCAGCCTGGATCAGATCATTCTCAGCCCGCAGCCGCTGCCTTTGCTGGCTCTGGGGAAAGCCGCGTCGCATTGGTTGGTCAGCGGCCTGCCGCTCGTCATAGTTTCCCCGCTCGTCGCAATGACATTCCGGATGCCGGTCGAAACAGTAGGTGTTCTGATGGTGACCCTGGTTTTCGGGACCATCAGCTTGAGCCTGCTGGGATCGATTGGTGCGGCGCTCACCGTGGGCCTGAATCGGGGCAACGCCTTACTGAGCCTCTTGATTCTGCCGCTGGCGATGCCGGTGCTGATATTCGGTGCGCGCACGGTTTCTCTGGCAGCGGCCGATGATGCAGTGGCGGCAGGCATTTATTTTCTGGCTGCCTATTGCATGCTGGCCATAACATTTGCACCATTCGCGGCGGCAGCCGCCCTGAAAATCAGTAACGAGTAATATAACCGTCCATGTGGAAATTTCTGCACAAGCTCGCTTCACCGCCACACTTCTATGATCTGTCGGCGAAGTTCATTCCCTGGTTCAGTGTCGGCGCACTGGGTTTCATCGCTTATGGAACGATAGCGGGCCTGTTTTTCGCGCCTGCAGACTATCAGCAGGGCGATGCGTTCCGAATTATTTACGTACATGTACCGGCAGCATATCTGTCGATGCTGGCTTACTCTTCGATGGCCATTTCGGCCGGGATCGGCCTGATCTGGCGCATGAAGCTGGCACACGCCGTTGCGGCCGCCGCTGCGCCACTGGGCGCATGGTTTACGTTTCTGGCTCTGGCCACCGGCTCGATCTGGGGCAGACCGATGTGGGGTACCTGGTGGGAGTGGGGCGACCCACGCCTGACCTCCGAACTCATCATGTTGTTCCTCTATTTCGGCTACATGGCGCTGCGCGGCGCCATCGATGACACGGCGAAAGCCGATCGCGCGAGCGCCGTACTGGCACTTGTCGGTGCGGTCAATATTCCCATCATTCATTTCTCCGTCGAGTGGTGGAGTTCGCTGCACCAGGGTCCGACACTTGTCAAAGAAGGGGGCCCGGCGATTGTGCCTGCGATGATGTATCCGCTGCTGGCAATGATCATCGGTTTTTCCCTACTTTTTGCGGCGTTGCTGCTGGCCCGCGTCAGATCCGAAGTGCTGTATCGTGAGCGCCGCACGCATTGGGTTCGGAAAGTCCTGATGCCATCGGAGGAATCAACGTGATGGAATTGTTCGCGATGGGGGAATATGGGCCTTTTGTGTGGAGTTCTTACTTTTTGACACTTGTTGTCGTAATCGTAAGTGCTGTTCAGGCGAGACAACGGCATCGCCAGATTGCAAATGGCATCAGACAAAGATTGAAAGCTGAGGAGACCAGTGAATGAAACCCAGGCAACAACGTATGCTGGCAGTAGGGCTGGCAGTGGCGGGACTCGCCATCGCTGCCGTTCTGACCTTGCGCGCATTCGAAGAAAATTTGATGTTCTACATCGAGATTTCCGATGTCGTGCAGGGCAACGTCCCCCAGGATCGCAATTTTCGGGTAGGTGGTCTGGTCGTCGAAGACAGCGTGATCCGAAAACCGGGCGAACTGGAAATGGAATTCACGGTGACTGACCGCAAAAACGAGCTCACGATACTTTACAGCGGCCTCTTGCCGGATCTGTTTCGGGAAGGCCAGGGCATCATCGCACACGGACAACTGGGCGATGACGGCAGGTTTGTCGCCGACACCGTACTCGCCAAACATGACGAGAACTATATGCCGCCAGAAGTAGCAGATTCTCTTGCAAAACATGTGGCCGACGAGACCGCAAACCAAGCTGTTGCCGAAGAAGCAACCGGCACCGCTGAATGATCCCGGAAATCGGTCATTTTGCATTGATACTGGCGCTGTCTCTGGCCGTTTGCCAGGGAGTCATGCCACTACTCGGCGCTCATCGTGGCGACGCGGCGCTCATGGCCGTCGCACGGCCCGCGGCGCGCGGACAATTCGTGTTCGTTGTTATTTCCTTCGCGTGTCTTGCCTGGGCGTTTCTGAACGACGATTTTTCCGTTTTATACGTTGCTAATCACTCACAACTGGCCTTGCCCGATGTCTACAAGTTCTCGGCCGTCTGGGGTGCACATGAGGGATCGCTACTCCTTTGGATTCTGATTCTGTCGGTCTGGACAATAGCGGTCGGCCGCTACAGCAGGGACTTGCCGGAGTCTTTCGCCGCGCGTGTCCTCGGCGTCCTTGGTTTGTTGAGTTGCGGCTTCATGCTGTTCACGCTGCTGACCTCGAACCCGTTTGAGCGAATTCCCGCACAGGCGGACGGGGCCGACCTGAACCCGTTACTGCAGGACCCAGGGCTGGCCATACACCCACCGATCCTTTACATGGGCTACGTGGGCTTCTCGGTCGCCTATGCGTTCGCGGTCGCCGCGATGCTCAGCGGGGATCTCGATCGGACCTGGGCGCGCTGGACTCGGCCCTGGACACTATGGGCGTGGCTTTTCCTGACTGTCGGCATCGCACTTGGCAGCTGGTGGGCTTACTACGAACTTGGCTGGGGCGGCTGGTGGTTCTGGGACCCGGTCGAGAACGCCTCGTTCATGCCCTGGCTGGCCGGTACCGCTTTGATTCACTCACTTGCGGTTACTGAGAAGCGCGGCTTGTTCAAGAGCTGGACATTGCTCCTGGCAATATCGGCCTTTTCCCTGAGCCTGCTCGGCACTTTCCTCGTACGATCCGGCATTCTCATCTCGGTCCATGCATTTGCGACCGATCCGGCGCGCGGTCTTTTTATTCTTATATTCCTCGGCGTCGCGATCGGTGGCGCGCTGTTGCTTTACGCCTGGCGGGCACCGGCACTCGACTCAGACGCCGGCTTCAGACCGTTGTCGCGGGAGACATTCCTGCTGCTGAATAATGTGCTGCTGGTGATTGCCGCGACGCTGATTCTGTTTGGAACGCTGGCACCGCTGATCGCCGATGTGTTCGAGGCAGGCAAGATCTCGGTCGGGGCGCCCTGGTTCGAAATCGCCTTTGCCATCCCGATGCTGCCGCTGCTGTTGCTTATCGGCGTCGGTATGCACACGGCCTGGCGCAGCCAGGACTGGCACGCGCTTGTCAGGCAGCTGAAGGTACCCGCCATTATTGCGCTGGTGGCCGGCCTGAGTATTCCGGCGCTGATTTATGGCCGCTTCGGTATTCTCGTGACGGTTGGTGTCATCGGCGCATTCTGGATTATGGCCACCTCAATGATTCAACCCATACGCTCATGGCGGCGATCGCCCGGCACACCCCGCATAACACGGTCTGCGTTTGGGATGTCGATTGCACATTTCGGCGTCGGGATTTTCGTGCTGGGCATCTCGATCGTGCAGGCGTTCAGTGTCGAAGCTGACCTGCGGATGGCGCCTGGGGAAAGTGTGGATGTTGCGGGCTTCAGTTTCGAACTCCGCGAACTGCGAAATGTCCAGGGGCCGAACTTTCAGGCGCTCGAGGGTGATATAGAAATCCGCAAGGACGGCAAATTCATCGGAGAATTGCGACCACAAAAAAGAACCTACCTCGTGCAGCAAAGCCCGATGACCGAAGCTGGCATTCTGGCGGGCTGGAACAAGGACCTGTTTGTCGCGCTCGGCGACCCGCTGGGCAACGGCGCCTGGAGTGTAAGGCTGCAATACAAGCCAATGATCCGCTTCATCTGGTTGGGCGCACTCATCATGGCATTCGGCGGAATCATTGCGGCCAGTGACCGTCGCTATCAATTCGCGAAAAGCGCTGTGAAGACAACTGAAAAGTCCTCACTGGGCCGGCAACCAGCCTGATGTCACGTTATCTCGTACCGTTGATTCTGGTCGCAGTCATGATTCCGGTTTTCATAATCGGACTGAGTCGTGATCCGAGCGAGTTGCCTTCTCCCTTTATCGACAAGCCGGCACCGGAGTTCGAGCTGCCGCGGCTGAAGGACCCGGGTCTGACCGTTGGCAGTGCCGACTACGCTGGCCAGATGGCGCTTGTCAACGTATGGGCAACCTGGTGCGCCGGCTGCAGGGCGGAGCACGACTATCTTTTGAAACTCGCAAGCGAGGCTGACATACCGATATACGGTCTCAACTGGCGCGACCAACGCGGCAAGGCTCTGACCTGGCTGAGCCAGCTCGGCGACCCCTATGTCGCTTCCGGATACGACGAAGACGGGCGGGTCGGTATCGACTGGGGTGTCTATGGTGCGCCAGAAACTTTTCTGATCAGTGCCGATGGGATCGTTCTTTACAAGCACCTCAGCCCACTGAGCGAAGCAGTCTGGCAAAAAGAATTTCAGCCCAGAATTCTCGCCGCGAAGGGGAGTGTGCAATGAAGCGTGGCTGGCTGGCCTTGATCGTGGTTCTTGCTGCCGGTTGTGCTTATGCGATCGATGCCGGAAATGCATTTGACGATCCAAAAATGCAGGCACGCTACGAGAAAATCACCTCAGAAGTTCGTTGTCTCGTTTGTCAGAATCAGACGATCAAGGACTCAAATGCGTTTCTTGCCGATGATCTGCGGCGGGAAATCAGAAGAATGCTGACTGAGGGCATGACCGACGCAGAGATATATGATTTTCTGGTCGTTCGCTACGGAGACTTTGTGCTTTACCGGCCACGGATGAGCGGCAAAACACTGGTGCTCTGGATTGCGCCATTCTTGCTGATTGTCGCCGGCGGTCTTGTTGCCTTCAAAGTAGTACGCGGCCGGATGGCGATGACGATCGACGACGATTCCGATTCGAATCAGGGGACAGCTTAGGCCATGATCTGGCTGATTCTCGGCACCATGTTGCTTGCTGCAACCATCGTCGTGGTCTGGCCGCTCGTTCAGCACGAGAAGCGCCTTTCGCTGCAGTCGATTGCCGCCGTTGTAGTAGTGCTCGCCTTGTCTGCCGGTTTGTATGCCACCATCGGCACGCCGCAGGAAGAATCAGCGGGATCCGAATTGGCGAGTATCGAAGAGATGGTCGCCGGTCTCGACCAGCGGCTACGTGATAACCCCGACGATTTGGCCGGCTGGAAAATGCTGGGACGTACCTATTTTCAATTTCGCGATTATGATAATGCGATCCAGGCATTTGAGCGGGCGGTACAACTGGAGTCAGCTTCGAACGGGCAGACACTCGTCGATCTCGGCGAAGCAATCTGGATGCAGGACCCGACCACATTAACGGGCCGTGCCGGTGAACTGTTCGAAAACGCCATTGCTACTTCACCCAATAACGCCAAGGCACTCTTCTACAGTGGTCTGGTAGCGGTAGAACGGGGCGAACGTTTCCTTGCTGCCGACAGATGGGAAACGCTTCTTGCACTGTCGCCTCCGGAAGGGATTCAGGAAATATTGCAGCAGCGAATCGCGGAGTTGCGCGGTGAAGAAATGCCCGTTCAGGAGGTGTCCGCCGGCCCAATCGTTTCGGCCACGATCGAACTGGCACCTGCAGCCCAAAAGGCTGTTGACTCGAATGCGACCGTTTTCATCATCGCGCGAGACCCCGCGCAGCCATCACCGCCCATCGCGGCTCTCAGACGACGTGTCGCCGAACTTCCTGCCGTTGTCGCGCTGAGCGATTCCGATGCAATGGTGCCGGGCAGATTGCTGTCAGGATTTTCGGAGCTGGAAATCGTCGCCAGGGTATCCATCTCGGGGCAGCCCGTTGCGCAGCCGGGCGACTGGTACGGCGAAGAAACTGTTCGTCCTGCCGAGTCCGGGGAAATTTCAATCGTCATCGATCGCGAGGTTCAGTAGATCTGCTTATGCGCTTGACACAAGTGGGGTCGGGCATTTAGTGGCTCCGTCTCAGCACGCTGACTAAACAAATGAAAAAGTTTGACCTCAAACGGACGACCAGGGGCGACCAATTGAAAGTCCCGTTCCACAGCCCTTCGCTGCTCCGATATCCGCTTTTCAACAAGGGAACGGGGTTCACCCCGGAAGAGCGTGAGCGATTCGGCCTCGTCGGACTGCTGCCATCGCACCACAACGATATCGAAACTCAGGCCGAACGCTTCTACGGGTCAATCTGCTACAACCCGGACCCGGTCGGCCGGCATATCAGCTTGGCAGCCCTGCAAGATCGCAACGAGCACCTTTTCTACAAGGTGTTAAGTCTGCATCTCGAAGAGCTTCTGCCGATCGTCTATACGCCGACGGTCGGCAAAGCATCTCAGTATTACAGTCGGGTATTCCGTCGCGCCCGCGGCATCTGGATCACGCCGGATCTTCGTGGGCGTGTCGAGGACGTATTGAGAACAGCCGCATCGTTCAGCGATGTTCAACTAATGGTTGTCACAGACAACGAATCAATTCTCGGTATTGGCGATCAGGGCGTCGGCGGCATGGCCATCAGTGTTGGCAAGCTTTCACTCTATTGCGTAGGCGCCGGCATTCACCCCGCACGAACTCTGCCGATCAGCCTCGATGTTGGAACGGACAATCAATCATTGCTGGACGATCCGCTGTACCTCGGTTGGCGCGAGAAACGACTTCGTGGAGATGAATACGATTCGCTGGTCGATGAATTCGTAACGGCGGCTCGCAAAGTATTTCCAGAGGTAGTGATTCAATGGGAGGACTTCCGCAAAGACAACGCTTTGCGCATCATGGATCGTTACCGGGAGCAGACTCCGTCATTCAACGATGATATTCAGGGAACCGGTGCAGTTGCGCTTGCCTGTGTACTGGCCGCCTGCAAGATAACGGGTGCAGCACATGAAGATAGTCGCATTCTGATTTATGGCGCCGGCGCTGCCGGCCTCGGTATCGCGCGGCAATTGCGCAGCCAGTTGCAGTTTGACGGACTGACTGGCAGCGATCTGCGACATGCCATTCTCGTCATGGACAGCAAGGGTGTGATCAGCGACGGCCGCACAGAGGTGGATGACTACAAGAGAGAAATGTCCTGGCCAGAGGATATGGCGCAAGAACTGGACCTGAGCGATACAGACCGAAGAGAGCTGCATAAGGTCGTCCAAAACTACCGGCCAACTGTTCTGATTGGCACATCGGGACAAGGCGGCGCATTCAACGAAGACACCGTTCGCGCAATGGCTGATGCAGTCAGCACCCCCGTAATTATGCCCATGTCGAATCCCACGTCGATCAGCGAGGCCGAACCGGAGCAGATTCTGCGCTGGTCGGATGGTCACGCTCTCATCGCAACGGGGAGTCCATTTGAGGACGTGCCGATTCGAGGCACGGTCCGACGCATCGGACAGGCTAACAACGTGTTTATTTTCCCCGGAGTTGGCCTCGGCACAGTGGTCAGTGGTGCGTCACGGATAACCGACGGCATGATCGCAGTGGCCGCGGTAGCCCTCGCCGATAGTCTGACCAGCACGGAGCTGTCGGATGGCTGTCTGATGCCGGAAATAACAAGATTGTGGGATGTAAGTGGCGAAGTCGGACTTGCGGTCGCCAATAAGGCCGTGCTGGATGGCGTTGCCAAAAAAATAAGTTCGGATGAAATGCAGGCACGCATCGATGAGTATCGGTGGGTTCCCGAGTATCCGGAATTTATTTAGCTCCGAATTTAGCCCTACCAGATCAGATAAAAAGGGAGAGAGGAACTTGACCAGCGAATCTCTGGCGGCATCTGCAACGATGTGTTTCGCCTGCGGAGTGGACAACCCAATCGGGCTACGAATCAGTTTTCAAATGCAGGACGGCAAATGTACCGGCGTTTTTACGCCGGGCGAGAATCATGTCGGTTACAAGAACACGGTGCACGGCGGGATAATCTATTCGGCGCTGGACGACGTGATGGCGAATGTTCTCTATTTGCAGGATATGAAAGCACACACTGCGAAGTGCGAGATCCGCTACCGCAAGGCCCTCGAAGTCGGCCAGACAATTAATCTCACTGGCTGGATAGAACAGGAACGCACCCGCCTGGTCGTTTTAAGAGGTGAAGCGAGAACCGCTGCAGACGATATTTTGATCGCCGACTGCGAAGCGAGTTTCATGCTTGCCTGATTCGACAAGCTCAAAGGCTGTTCATCGCTTTGACCGACAAGGTGTTTTGAATGTCACTACCTGCTTCACTCACAGACAGACTCCGCATTCCGCTCATTGGAGCACCGATGTTTATTGTGTCAGGGCCCGAGTTGGTCCTGGCTCAGTGTAAAGCGGGTATCGTTGGCGCATTTCCTGCGTTGAATGCCCGACCAGAGTCCATGCTGGATGAGTGGTTGTCGAGGATTACTGAGGAGCTCGCGAACGACTCTGAATCCGACGGGCCCGTCGCACCATTCGCGGTCAACCAGATCGTTCACCAGAGCAACGATCGGCTCGAACATGACATGGAAGTGTGTGTCAGGTACAGAGTTCCGATCATCATTACCAGCCTGCGACCGCCGGCACAGATTGTCGATGCAGTCCACAGCTACGGCGGCGTTGTTTTTCATGACGTAATAAACATTCGTCACGCCCGCAAAGCGATCGAGCAGGGTGTTGACGGTATTATTGCGGTGTGCGCAGGGGCGGGCGGGCACGCCGGCACAACGAGTCCATTCGCACTGGTCAAAGAGATTCGGGAGTTTTTCGACGGCACGATTATCCTTTCCGGCAGCATGAGTTGCGGCAACGACATACTGGCAGCACAGGCGATTGGCGCGGATCTCGCCTACATCGGAACCCGGTTTATCGCAACTGAAGAGGCCAATGCGCCGGCCGCGTACAAGGAAATGATCGTTAACAGTACAGCCAAAGACATTGTCTATACGTCTCTTTTTTCCGGCGTGCACGGGAGCTACTTGCGAGACAGCATCGCCAAGCTTGGCCTCGATCCCGACAATTTGCCCGTAGGCGACAAATCTGCAATGGACTTTGGCGGCGGCGATGGTTCAAAAGCCAAGGCCTGGATAGATATCTGGAGCGCTGGTCAGGGCGTCGGCAGCATTCATGACATCCCGAAGGTAGCTGATTTGGTCACGCGCATGGAACAGGAGTATATGAATGCGCGCGAACAATTAGGTATCTCGTAGAGTCAGGTCAACAGAACTCTCTGATTGCACATCGCTGTTCTGTCTTACGTATTCGTTGCGAATCGCGGCGCATGGTAGCCGTCGGCTTCTGCGGCAGCCGCCCGTGTCTCTGTCATGCGGCTTGCATTTGCATCCCTCGCACCAGACACTTGGCACCAGTGAGCCAAGCTGTTAACCGAACGGCGGCGCAATAGTGGAGACAAGTTTGAAGGCGACACTGATCAATGCGGCCATGGTCGGTTCGGGAGGCTTCATCGGCGCTCTCGCGCGATACGGTCTTAGCGGACTGGTGCACCGGCAAGTCCCTTTCGCGACCTTCCCGTACGGAACCATGGCGGTCAACCTCATGGGCTGCTGCGCAATCGGAGTGATCGCCGGGCTCGCCGAGTCCCGGCAGCTGTTCGGGCCGGAGTTCCGTACCTTCGCCCTCATAGGAGTTCTTGGTGGCTTCACAACATTCTCGACGTTTGGCTACGAGACGTTTGCGATGCTCCGCGACGCTGAATACCTTCGGGTGGCCGCGAACGTCGGGGTACACGTCGTCCTCGGTCTCGCTTTGGTGTGGCTGGGCTATGCATTGACAACACTCAGGTAGGCTGACCATGACTCTTCCGAAGCAGGGCAAGCTCCTCCGCATCTTCATCGGGGAGAACGACAGACACGAGGGACTACCGCTCTACGAGTGGATCGTTCGCCAGGCGCGGGAAAATGGACTGGCCGGGGCAACGGTGCTACGAGGACTCGAGGGCTACGGCGCCCACAGCCGGCTGCACAAAGCGAAGATCCTGCGTCTGTCGAGTGATCTTCCACTCGTGGTCGAGATCGTCGATACGGAGGAGAAGATACAGTCGTTTCTGCCACTCATCGATGATGCCGTTGGTGAAGGCCTGGCAACTGTGGAGAAAGTTGAAGTTCACTTCTACAGGTCCGGAAGACCTGAATAGGTGCCCGGTACAGACCGACCATGCATGCCACCGCCTTTGGCATGGTCATACAGCAGTTGGAGGCTCGGATTGAAAATAATTTTCACTTTTCTGAACGTAATGATCGTCGCTGCAATGACATCGTCATGGGTTGTCGCATCACCTTTGCAGGATGCAGTTGAAGCCGACTATCCGTACCTCGATGCTTTGTTCAAATATTTCCATGCAAACCCGGAGCTGTCATTACAGGAATTCAAAACCTCTGATCGACTGGCCCAGGAGCTGGAGGCCTTGGGATTTGACATGACCCGTAACATCGGTGAGACCGGTTTGGTTGGCACAATGAAGAATGGCGACGGGCCGGTGTTATTGATTCGCGCCGACATGGATGGTCTGCCGGTGCAGGAAAAAACGGGTCTTGAGTATGCATCCAACGTGCACCAGATCAATCGGGAAGGTGTTGAAATGCCGGTTATGCATGCCTGCGGGCATGATACGCATATAACCAGTTTAGTCGGTGTTGCTCGGCGCATGGTCGAGATGAAAGACCAGTGGCGCGGCACTCTGCTTTTGCTCGGTCAGCCGGCGGAAGAGGCATTGGGCGGCGCCAAAGGAATGGTGCTGGATAATTTGTATGACAGGGTGGGGCGTCCGGATTACGCTCTGGCTCTGCATGTTATTGCGAAATACCCGGCCGGAAAAATCGCTTTTAGCGACGGGCTCATGTACTCCAGTGCGGATACGGTGCGTATCATCGTTCACGGCGTTGCAACGCATGGTGCAGCTCCGCACATGGGCAAAGACCCTGTGTTAATCGGCAGTCAGATCGTGGTGGCACTGCAGTCGATCGTGACGCGAGAGATTTCGCCGATGGAACCCGCTCTGATTACCGTTGGCGCTTTCCATTCCGGTACCGCGCCGAATGTTATTTCCGACCGGGCGCAACTGGACATCACGGTGCGTGCGAATAACGAGAAAACACGGGCCTTCTTGCTGAAAAGCATCGAGCGCGTAGCTATCCAGACGGCTCGCGCTGCAGGCGTTCCGGAGGACTCGCTGCCGGAAGTGATTGTTGCGGGCGACGGTGCGCCGACCACAACCAACGATGCTGCTTTGGCGCATCGTGTCCGAGCCGCGATGCTGGCGGGTATGGGACCAGGTGCATTTGTCGACTGGTACCAAACCGACATGGGCGCGGAAGACTTCCCGGACCTCGTAAATATCCAGCCGCCGATTCCGAGTGTCTATTTCGAAGTGGGCGGGACACCTCCGGAGCAACTCGCCGCTGGTTCCTGGGCAGAACATCACTCGCCGCTATTCAGAATTGACCCCGAGGCAACGATAAAGGCCGGCGTTGAGTCAATGACTCTGGCGGCAATGGACCTGCTGGCAAATCCCTGATTCGAATCCGCTAAGCTCACAGTATCCTGAAGGTTCGGAAACAACCCAAGGCGAACACTTCACACAGTGACGCTCACGCCGGGAAATGCGACAAATTCAGCGGCTCGAATTGATTGGCATATGCGTGCACAGCGGGTGTGCCTCCAAGGTGCATCAGCAATATTCTGCAACCACTTTCAAAACGACCGTCGTTCGCAAGTGCCAGCAGCCCCCGTACCGCCTTTCCTTCATAGACGGGGTCAGCGATTAGCCCTTCCATCCGCGCAAGCAGGCGTATTGCATCGAAAGTCTCGCTTTCGGCCACACCGTATGGACTTTTGTCAGCCGCAATAATCTCTACGTCGGTTGGCGAGACCCGGACTGACATTCCTGTCTCTGCAAGCGCATCATTTGCGAGTCGCATCACCCGGTCTCGCTTTATGCTGGTTTCGTCATCGTCGGAGACACCAATGACGCCAGTTTTCTCGCCCATTACTGCAAAGCCAGCGACCAGGCCTGCCTGGGTACTGCTGCTGCCCGTGCAGTGCACGACGTAATCAAAGTGAACGTCAAGCGCCTTGCTCTGCTGGACGATTTCTGCTGCGCAGGCCATGTATCCCAGGCTGCCGAGCCGGTGCTCGGAAGCACCAGCTGGTATCAAGTAAGGAAGATGGCCGCAGCCCTTAAGGTATTCGCAGAATTCGATTAAAGGACTCTGATCCTCGATCGGCCTTTCAGTCTCGTCCAGGAACATTTCAGCTCCCATAATGCTGCTCAGAAGAACATTCCCTACCTGCCGATAGACCGGGCCTGCATCCTTGGTCCAGCCAAAATGCAGAAGGGCACATTTCATAGCGCATTTGGCTGCTGCCGCCGCCGTTTGCCGCGTATGGTTGGATTGAATTGCTCCGGCGGTGACCAACATATCGGCGCCGGTTTCAATGGCATCTCCGACCAGGAACTCGAGTTTGCGGGTCTTGTTGCCGCCACCTTCCAGGCCGGTCAAGTCATCTCGCTTGATCCATAGCTCCTGACCATCCAGTTGCCCGCCGAAGTTATCCAGCCGGTGTATCGGCGTTGGCAATTGTGCCAAT
>PVMK01125478.1_pt1 | contig 28542 bp, 22 predicted proteins | sample 1853481 | NCBI WGS metagenome assembly PVMK01 (sample SAMN08533507, study PRJNA380276) | Marine sediment metagenome, whole genome shotgun sequencing project. | reverse complement strand
CTTTTCGGAATCCTCCCTCACCGCCCAAAGGGCTTCTCAGGCAACTTGTAGGCCGCCGCCACCGGCTTGAGCGGCCGCTTGAGCCAATCAGGCCGGCGCGTTCCGTCGGGGCTGACATCCACGGCCGAGCGGGTCAGCGCCACCCACTCGTCATATACCTCCATGGATCGCCTGGTATCCACCCATACATCGCCATGCTTATCGGCCGGGCCTGCTTTGGTCACGTTGGTGGCTTTTTGCAGCCAACAATGGGCGCCACTGATGGGATCGGGATGAACGGCGTGGGTCAAATTTTGGTGAACGCCGATGTCCTCCCACCAGATCCGGCTCGTGTCCGGATCATAACTCTCCCAGGGCCGGCCGCCGTGGATAATATTCAGCTTGTACTGCCCCTGGTCATCCTGTTCTAGCTCGGCCAAACCGGACATGCCCGGATTAATGCCGCCGTCCTCCTGTAAACGCCAGCGGCCGAGATGGTGACTCATGGCGATCACCCCTGGTTTGATGCCCTCCGTCACCCAAACTTTGTCGACAAAATAACCGATCTCCGTTTCCACTTTGATCAAATCCCCAGTTTGAACATCCAGGCGTTTGGCGTCGGATGGGTGCATCCAAACCGGGTTTTTGTGGCTGATCTCGTACAGCCATTTAGCGTTGGCGCTGCGCGTATGGATAAGGGTTGGCAGGCGGAAGTTGGGCAGGAGCAACATCGCTCCCTGGTCGCGATCGATATTATCGGGATGGACATGGCTCTTGAGTGGCCAGGGAATCGTATATTCCTTTTCCGGCCAGCCCCATTGATGGACCGTATTACTGAAGAATTCGAATTTGCGACTGGGCGTATTAAGGCCCACTTTTGGCTGACCATCGATCATGATGCCGGCCGCTTTGCCGTCTTTGATAATGCGGTAGCTTGAATCGATAGACAACCCCTCCCCGGGTTCCATATCCAACACATCACGGGCTAATCCTTTGGCGACCTCGGTCAGACGGAAAACCAGGCTATCAAGCTTGCCAGCTTCTTCGTCAGTTATACCCGGCAGCGGCTTCTCATAGGGGACATAATTCTCCCGGCTCACTTCGAAGGCGCCGTACTTACGCATGTAGGCCAGCGGAGTCAGGCTTTCGGCCGCAGCCGCCTCGGGCAGACCGGGAACGCTATTCTCAAAGATCCATTGATAATATTCGCTTATGGTGATGATCTCACCCGGCCGGTAGGGACTCTCAAACCATTCCCGGATGCCCAGGCTGCCGTCAGGGTCCATTTTGACTGACAGCTCGATCCAAAATTCGTTCTCTTCCCATACTTCACCGGGGTTGGCTTCGTAAGAAAAACGGGTCATCTTACCGGCCCGTTCCATGGCCACCCGGCGCACAGGCTGGCGGAAGGCTATCCACTGGCCGGCATGGGTCTCCTGACTCATTAAGTCATGCCGTTCGCCGGCATGCCCCATGGGCAACACATAATCGGCAAACCAGGCCGACTCGTTCCAGGTGGGCGTAAGGGCGACATGGCACTTCATTTTTTCCTCGTCCTGGAGCGCTTTCAGCCACATGAAGCCATCAGGATTAATCCACATAGGATTGTAGACACGGCTGAAATAGACATCGATGTTACCCCGTCCTTCTTCCAGGAAATGGGGTAGCAAGAAGCTCATTTCATAATGGGCCAGCGGCCATTCATGGGGTAGATTTAATTCGTTCCACGTCTCTCCCGGCGGTGGGCTTTTGAAAGGCTCGGGCACAAACTTGTTCCAACTATTGGCTGACGTGCCGCCAGGCGTCCCCACACTGCCGGTGAGAACATTCAAGAAGAAGAGGCAGCGGGCCACTTGCCAGCCACCCAGATTGCCGATGCTGGCGCTCCGCCAGGTGTGTGTGGCTAACCGGCCATCGCAATCGGCCACATACCCGGCCGCTTCGCGAATCCGTTCGATGGGCACCTGGGCTTCTTCAGCGGCCCGCTCAAAGGAAAACTCTGCATAAACCGACTTCATCACTGCTTCAAAATGTCGGAACTTAAACAACGTCGTGCCGGCAATTTGAGCCTGGAGATCGGCATCGCCAATGTCTAATTTCCCATCTCGGATGGCCGCCAGGGTTTCTTGCCAATTCACCCAACGACGCATAAATGTGCGATCATACAATTGATTCTGGATCAGGTGATTGGCGATAGCCAATAGAACTGTTGATTCACTGCCCGGCCAGGTGGGCAACCATACCTGGCTCATACTGGCCGTGTTGCTCAGCCGCGGGTCGAAGGTGATGATCTTGGCTCCTTTCATTTTGCCTTCGATGATGCGCTGAGCATGGGGGTTGAAGTAATGTCCGGTCTCCAGGTGACTGGAGATAAGCATAATAACCCGGGCGTTAGCATAATCAGGGCTTGGCCGGTCAAATCCGGCCCAGAACGTGTAGCCGGCCCGCGCACCGGCGGAGCATATATTGGTGTGGCTATTGTGGCCGTCTACGCCCCAGGCTGTGATGCAGCGGTTTGTATAGCCATCTTCACCAGGACGGCCGACATGGTACATGATCCCATCACGGCGACGTTTGCGGCTCTGGCGCATCTTCTGGGCGATCTCATCCAGGGCCTGGTGCCAGGTGATTCGTTTCCAGCGCCCTTCCCCGCGTTTACCCACGCGCTTGAGCGGATAAAGGATGCGTTCAGGATCATAGGTCTGGTTATGGGTGGCCGGCCCTTTGGCGCAGTTACGGCCGCGACTGCCGGGATGCGCGGGATTCCCTTCAAATTTCTTGATCTCGAAAGTCTCTTTGTCAATATAGGCCAACAAACCACAGGCGCTCTCACAATTGAAACATACCGTTGGCACCAGCATGTAGCGCCGGGCCACTTTCTTAGGCCAGGCCTTGGCATCCCATTCGACCCAATCGTCCCACTTATCCGCCGGCGGGTAATTGGTCAAACGGCCGTCCGCCTGGCGCACCGGCAGCATATCCGTCTCCGAAAAGATCGGTAACCCATGGCCGGAATGGCTTGCTACGCTCGCCACTTCCGGGGCGGCCGTGGCCTGGGCGACGGTCTGTGATTCGACCGAATCGTCCATGTTTAACATTGTCGATAGCAAATTGAGGACGTTGCTTCTTACACTCATTTTTTATCCACGCTTTAGCTATTGGGGATCTCTTGAGGCGCCATCACGAAGGCGTATTCATAGAGAAACAGGCCAATCACGGCACACAAACCGGCGATGGCCCCGAAGATGGGTTGGTCAGTGATTAGGGCGGTGATCACGCCCAGAGCCAGCGGCGCCACATGGCCCAAGGCAATGCTGCCCCACCAGAAGAAATTCTTGTAATGTCCGTGGCTGATCTCATGGGCGGCGAGGGCAGCCACTTCGCTGGCATGGGGGATGGTAAATTCGCCAATCAAGAGCACAAATAGATCCAGAATTAACGCCGTTATAAAAGCAGTCCAGGCGACGGAAAGTAGTTTCTCAGGCGCGTCAGGCAAAAACAGGAGTATGACCAGCATGGCGCCGCTGCCAGCCATCATAGCCTGGAAGAGCAAATGCACCGGTAATAAGGGACTCTGCCACAGATCGCGCCCTTCAGCCTGGGCAAATAAGTAGGCCGTGTAAATGGCGACGCCAATTGCCAGTGGCAAGCCCAGCCACAGGGCGAAGGGACGCACACTCTCGGCCACGGACGCCGGCCACAGGCCAAAGTGAGCCCCCGCCTCTACCAACCACCATAAACCGGCCACGATGGTAAAGCCAATCAATATAAACGCGCCCCGCGTCAACCAGCTTCGCCACTGCGGGCGGGTCAACATCCAGAAGAACCGCTCAGGTTTCTCCAAATCCAGGACCAATAAGCCGGTAGTGATGCCAACGAATAGCAACGAGACAAAACCGGCCACGGTAACAGTCAGGCTGTCGAAGGCGAACCAATTCAGTCCCAGGCCCAGGCTTAAGAGGATGAAAATGCCCGCACCAATTCCCTTGGTTACCAGATAAGCAGGTACCGGCCAGTGCCAGGGAATCTTATGCTGGGCATTATAGGCCACCTGGACCATATGCTCGGCTACGGTGCCGCCAAAGTGGATGGGACCGGCCGAGGGAACGCCTTGGCTTTGCGGCGCGCGCAGGGAGGCGCCGGACTTGGAGGTTTTTTTATTTTGTTCGCGGACCGGCTCAGCAGTTAGCATATCTGACCCGTGGCCGTTCTTGTGGCCATTCGTAGCGCTCCCGGAATGGAGCGGTAAAACGTCAGCCCACATGAAACTCTCAGGGGTACGCTCGACAGCCGTGGGGTGCAGCGAGACATCATTCCCCTCAATATAGAACAACTTCGGCGAAGTTCCTTGCTCCGGTTTACGAACTGTCACATCCTGGATCGCCAATAATTGGGCGATTTCCGCGTTTGGATCGGCCATATCACCGGCGATGATAGCTTGCTCGGGGCATACAACCACGCAGGCAGGTTCCAGGCCGATCTCCGTCCGGTGAGCGCAGTAATGACATTTGGCGGCCGTATTCGTCTCCGGATCGATGTAAATGGCGTCATATGGGCAGGCCTGCATGCAAGCCTTACAGCCGATGCAAACAGTAGGGTCAAAATCGACAATACCATCATCACGCTGGTACATGGCCGTGACCGGGCAAATGCGTGCGCAAGGTGGGTTGGCGCAATGATTACAGCGGGAAACTTGAAAATGCCGGCGAGTGTTGGGGTAAATGCCTGTCTCTACATACTTGACCCAGGTGCGGTACACGCCCAAGGGTACTTCGTTTTCGCTCTTGCAGGCAGTGGAGCAGGCGTGGCAACCGATACACTTGCGATTGTCGATGACGAAGCCGTAATTCACAAGTTCCTCCTCCCAAAAAAGGTGGCGAGAATGAGGTTTAATTGGTTATCAACCGATGATTAATGCTGATGGGTCAAAATCCGTTGATAATGGCAACTGCTATTGTTTGGCGAACGTCTGGTCAGGCGGGCTAGCTTAATCAAGATTTGAACGGGCCTTCGCTAAATCTATTGACTAGAAGGAAATAACTTTAAGAATTTTCTAAATTCATCCCCCATAAGCGTCTGTCAACGCACAAACATTCTTACCCAATTCGAGCACGCTGGCTTCCTGCTCAGTAGGTTGAGATAAGCCAATATTAACTCGCTTAATCTCGATGTATTGTTCCGGCATATCCGGCAAATGAGTTAACACATAGGCGATGAAATGATCTTCGTGTTCAAATTGTAGCCCGATATTTTCCCGCCACAAGTCGTCTAGGCGTTTGGCATAAACGCCCTCTTTATCGGCCTCGTGGAAGCTGGCGTAGTGGCCGGGTAGAATCAGGGCCTTTTCCGGAACTCGCTCCTTAAAGCGGCGGAAGATGGTATCGTAAACAATAGGCGCCCAGGCCTCGCCTTTTCCCCCAAGATCGGGCCGGCCGAAACTTTGTAAAAAGATATTATCGCCGGTGAAGGCATAGACTTCGCCGGCCGTATCGGAGGCAATAAAGTTAACCTGACCCAGGGTGTGGCCCGGCGTGTGCAAAACTTCGAAAGTTAAATCTCCCATCTCTAAGCGCTGCCCGTCTGCCAGCATTTCATAGTCGATTACGGCCAGCAACATGTCGAAGGGGTGAATAGCGTCATAGGGGTGGAGGTAATAAGGCGCGCCGGTGGCCTCGGCCAGCGCCGCCGCCCCGCTAATGTGGTCCGCATGAGCGTGGGTGTCCAGGATAAGCGCCAATTCGGCGCCTTTCTCAGCGATCATTTCCAGGTATTGGTCGATGTGACGCAGCGGGTCCACAATCGCCGCCTTCCCCTGGCTAAACAAGACATGGCTCAAACAACCGCGGGCAACTCGATCTATCTGGTAGATTTGGTAGCTTTCCTTCTCTACCACCGGCCGGGTCACATAATGATTTCCCCAGGCGATCATTCCGTCAATCAGGTTAACGGCCTTCTTGCCCTCATCGCGCAGGATGGCGGCGACGAAATCACTGGCGCCGCCTTTCGCGCAGATGGCGACTATCTTCTTATCATCAGACACGGCCATCAACTCCGGCAACTCTTCCAATGCCTCGGGGCCATCCTCGGCGAAGATAATGTAAGGAATGTGCATTGTTTCGGGGGTAAAACGGGATTCCACGCGCCATGACTCATAATCTTGATCATTGCGCACGTCCAAGAGTAAAAAATCATTCTCGCGGCCGATCATACTGTAGAATTGGTCTACGGTAATCTCTTCGAACTCAAGGCCATCTCCGGCCGTGGCGACAGCAACCGACTCACTCATTCCATAACTCCCTGTGACAAAATTGGTTCAATCTTGAATCCATATCAAATAAACAGGGTAATATCCGCGGCCGAAGATCACTTACTGCGGCGAAAATAGAAAATATATTGATCTTCTTCCTGCTGTGAATCCAATAATTCATGTCCTGTCTGGCGCGACCAGGCGGCCATATCCGGTGGAGAGCCGCTGTCGGTCGATATAACTTTCAAAACCTGGCCAATCTCCAGTTGCTTAATCGCCTTCGAGGTTTTAATAACCGGCATTGGGCAACTCAAACCACTGCAATCAAGAACTTGATCAGCGCTAATCGTCAACTTATTCATATGTCACCCCTTACAGCTTCTGTTGTGGGCAGGCGCACTAATGGGAACAAGATTCTATCTGACTTTTGAACGTACAGCATCCCCCTTGGGAGTGATCTCGTTGCCTGGCCGGACTCTCACCCGTCTCAATCCAGGTCATTAAGACCTGCCCGGTGGGCGGCGATGACCGCCTGGGTGCGGTTGGGTTGTTCCAGCTTCAACAGGATGTTCTTGGCATGAGTGCGCACGGTTTCCTCGCTGATAAAGAGCTGCTGTCCTATCTCCCGGAATGAATGACCGCCTACTGACCTGCAAATAACTAACTAAACCGTTACAGTCCAGATTAGACGGAGAACTGTTTAGGAAACCGGTTTCGGGTCAGTAAAACTCGATATCTAAGGTAACAAGGTGCTTTAGAGTATAATCGGCAGCCGTCACATGACCAATTCTGACCACTGGCATGGCCCAGGAGAATCCCACAGAGGTCCTGGTCACACATTTTGCACTTAATGGATTTGGAGGTTTGGATACAGATGCTGTTACGTTATTTCTATAATCAAAAACTGGCCCAGGCGTCCTACTTCGTAGGCTGCCAGGAGACGGAGGAGGCGATTATTATCGACCCGGCACGGGATATTGAGCCCTATCTGGATGCGGCCGAAGCAGAGGGAATGCGCATTGTTGCCGTCACCGAAACCCATATTCACGCCGATTTTGTGTCCGGCGCCAGGGAATTGAGCGAACGCACCGGAGCGACCTTATACCTGTCAGACAATGGCGGCGAGGATTGGAAGTACCAATTCGTAAAAGATTATAACCATATTCTGGTCCGGGATGGGCAATTGTTCAATGTCGGGAATATTCGCTTTGAAGTCCTGCATACACCCGGCCACACCCCGGAACACATCTCCTTCTTGATGACTGATACGGCCGGGGCTGATCGGCCGATGGGCATATTTACCGGCGACTTTGTCTTTGTGGGCGATGTTGGCCGTCCCGATCTACTTGAGAAAGCAGCCAATATGGCCAATACGGCCGAGCTTGGAGCGCGGCAGATGTGGCGTTCGTTGACCCGATTCAAGCAATTGGATGATTACTTGCAGCTCTGGCCCGGGCACGGGGCCGGCAGCGCCTGCGGCAAGGAGTTGGGCGCGGTTCCCTCCAGCACCGTGGGCTATGAAAAGCTCTTCAATTGGGCCCTGAATCAACCCGATGAAGAACTTTTTGTGCGCGAGCTTCTGGCCGGGCAGCCAGAACCCCCGCACTATTTCGCCATGATGAAAAAAGTCAACAAAGAAGGGCCGGAGCTATTGCACGGTCTCTCTTTACCCGAACACCTGGCTTTCAATCGCCTTGAACACGCTCTGGCCGACAAAACGCCGCTGGTGGATACACGAACGGCAACCGCATTTGCTGCCAGCCACATACCCGGGACCATCAACATTCCCTACGATTATTCCTTCGCTAACTGGGCCGGCTGGTTGCTGGCCTATGATACCCCCTTCTACCTCATCGCCGCTCAGCATACCCTGGCTGAAATCGCCCGAGATTTGGCGTCGATCGGTCTGGACAATTGCGCAGGTTACTTCGATATTGCAGCGTTCGGGAGTTGGTCAGCGGCCGGGCACGAACTGCAATGTTACAATCATGTTCTCCCGTCCCAGGTTGCAGAGCAATTGAGCAGCGGTGAGGCAATCCTCATTGACGTACGGAATGAGAGCGAATGGGCTGAAGGCCATATTCCCGGCGCCAGGCACATCATGTTGGGCTATCTGGCTCAACGCAGCAACGAGATTCCGGCCGATAAACCGGTGGTGGTCCAGTGCCGGACCGGTGGGCGCTCGGCCATTGGGGCCAGCATCCTCCAGGCGCAAGGCATCCCGGCCGTAGCCAACATGATGGGCGGTATTCGTGACTGGGAATTGGCCGAATTGCCGCTTGCAGAAACCAATGATCAGGCTACCGGATAATTCGCAACTGCCTCAATCCAAAGATTTTTCGGTCCCTCTTAGGCTGTCCGGTTCTGGCTGATTGATGCTTAAAAAACTAAGTTCAGAGCGTCGCGCCCATATCGCTCTGATCATAGGCCTGCTCAGCATTGGCTTTTCAGCCATCTTCATAGTTCTGGCTGACGCGCCGGGAACAGTCAGCGCTTTCTTTCGCATGGCTATCGCCACCGTGCTGGTGGGCCTGCCTTTCCTTCACCACACCCGCTCCCAGGGCAAGCCCCTTCCCCGGCTGGGCATCCGTTACGCCGTGCTGGGAGGGCTGCTGTTCGCCCTGGACGTCTCCTTATGGGCTACTGGAATCACCCTGAGTGGTCCGACCACGGTGACGTTAATGGCCAACACGGCCCCTCTCTGGGTTGGACTTGGCGCCATGATAATCTTCCGCGAACGCCTGACCGCCATGTTCTGGATTGGGCTGGCGGTAGCCATGGTTGGCGCCCTGCTTGTATTTGGCGCTGACTTTTCCCAGGGACCAGAATTTGGATTGGGCACTTTTTTGGGTTTGCTGGCCGCGATTTTTTACGGCGCCTATTACCTGGTAACCCAGCGCGGCCGGGTTTATCTGGATACGCTTACTTATTTTTGGATCACCACCTTCACAGCCGCCATAACGCTGCTGTTATTCAACGCCATCATGGGCAATTCTCTAGTGGGGTACTCTCCGGAAACTTACCTGGCCTTTCTAGGCCTCGGGATCATTGCTCAAACCTTAGGCTGGCTGACTCTAAACTACGCCCAGGGTTATTTGCCCGCATCTATCGTCGCCCCCACTATGTTGGGCCAGCCGGTAGTGACGGCGATTATCGCCGTCTTGCTTTTAGGAGAGACCTTCACCGCCGGGCATATCCTGGGCGGCATCCTGGTGTTGGCCGGCGTCTATGTGGTCCACCGTAGCCGGTGGGTCGCTGCTTCGAAGTAACGTGTTGCCCGACCCTTCATTGCCTGACATAATCGTGCAACTTATAAGATGTATGGAGTGGTCCGAATGGGACAAATTAGATCCTTGTTTGTGAGAGCCGGCCGTTTGGTTGGATATGACCCAGGCCGCCCAACCCAATCCCCAAAAAAACAGCTTGGCCAACACCTGGTCCAGTTGTTCGATTATTTGCAGGTGAATTGCGTTCTCGACGTTGGCGCCAACCAGGGTCAATATGGCCGGTTCCTACGGGCTATCGGCTATAAGGGAAATATCGTTTCCTTCGAGCCGGCCGGTGGTGATTTTGACATTTTAAGCCAGGTGGCCGGAAAAGATCCCGGCTGGTTCGCCCACCAACTCGCCCTCGGCGATATCGACCAATTGACTCAAATCAACATCACCTCCGACTCACTGTTTAACTCTTTCTTGGCGCCCAACGACTTCATCCTAGGGCAGGGTTTGCGAATCGATAAAGTTGAGAATGTGGAAATGAAAAGGCTGGATTCGATCTTCGATGATCTCATTGCCCCACTCGTAGAGCCAAAGGTTTTTCTTAAAATGGATACACAAGGGTATGACCTGAAAGTCGTTGCCGGAGCCAGGGAGTCGTTGAAGCAAGTAGTCGGCCTTCAATCTGAACTCTCTGTGCAGCCGTTGTACGAAGGGATGCCCGGATACCTGGAAAACCTGGAAGTACTGAATCAGGCGGGCTTTGATCTAACGGGGATGTTTCCTATTGCTCGCGACAATGCCTTGCGAGTCATCGAATTTGATTGCATCATGATCAACCGCCAATCGGCCGGGCCGGCGCTCAGCGTCCATCCTGCCTGAATCAGAGAGATTTGATATCACCCCCTTTTGAACTCCCAGGAGTTCATAAACCCAATGGTTGATTGCTTAGGGTCATGAATCAATCTCGGACAATTCCAGCCAGCGCGTCATTTGATCATCCAACTCGGCTTCAATAGCCGACAATTGTTCGGCCAGGGCTGGGAGCAGGAGATAATCCCCGCCGGCCTCGTTGATGGACTGTTCAAATTGAGCCTTTTTCTGTTCAAGGGCTGTGATTCTTCGCTCGACTTCTTCAAACTCTCGTGCTTCCTTCCAGGACCTTTTAGGCGGCCGGCTTTCTTTTTTTGCCGGCCTCTCTTTTTTGTTACCGGCCGGTTGATCCTGGGCCAAGGTCGATCTTTGAGTCGCCTGCTCCTTCTTCACCCGCTGATAATTGCTGAATGGACCCGGGTAACGCGTGCTCATCTGACCATCCTCAAAAGCGGCCAGGAAATCGACATTTCGATCCAGAAAGTAACGATCGTGGCTGACGACAACCAGGCTGCCCTGAAAATTATCCAGAAACTGCTCCAAAACCGTCAGCGTTTGGATATCCAGATCGTTCGTCGGCTCGTCCAGGAAGAGAACATTGGGCTGGTGGACCAACACCCATAACAGATAAAGGCGCCGGCGCTCACCCCCGCTCAGCGAGCTAATATATGTTTGCTGCTGTGGTCGGGGAAAGAGAAACCACTCCAGCATCCGGGCCGCTTCAACACGCCGGCCGTCTTTCGTCCGAATTAACGGCGCCTTGTCATTGATAAAATCGATTACCCGCATCGAATCATCCAGGCTCTCACCCAGTTGATCATAATAGCCCAGATGTACGGTCTCACCCCAGTTAACGTCACCATTGATGGGCATCGTTTTACCGGCCAGCACGTTAAGCAGGGTGCTTTTACCCACGCCGTTGGGGCCAACAAGTCCAATGCGGTCGCCGGGGTTCAGAAAGAAATCCACTCCCTTGAATAATGGCTGGGAGCCAAAGGCCATTTCGAGCCCCTGGGCCTCAAGCACCTTTTTGCCCAGGCGCCGGCCGGCCAGGACCATGGCTACACTCTCCTGGCCGCGATCGTACCGAATGCGCTGCATTTCCTCGATCCGTTGTTTACGCGCCTTTTGTTTAGTAGAACGGGCCATCGCTCCCCGGCGTAGCCAGGCCAACTCCCGGCGAAGCAGACTTTGGCGCTTCGCCTCGGCCGTTACCAGTTGCTCGTGGCGTTGGTCCGTTTCTCCAGGTAGCGCCGGTAGTTGCCTGGATAATTATTCAACTGGCGCCGGTCCAATTCCACAATGCGATTGACAACCCTGTTCAGAAAATAACGATCGTGGGTGACCATAAGCAGTGCGCCGGGTACCGTGGTTAAATATTCTTCAAGCCAGGCGATGGTATCAGCGTCAATATGGTTCGTCGGCTCGTCCAGGATGAGCAAATCGGCCCGATCAATAAGCGCCCGGGCCAGGGCCACCCGCTTGCCTTGCCCGCCGCTCAGTGCGCCCAGGCGCGCCGTGACATCAGTTACCCCCAGCCGGCTAAGGACGGCCTTAGCATTGGCGTCGGCGGCCCAACCGGCGGTACGATCCATCTCTTCACTCAATAGCGCCAGTTGTTCCTGCCAGGCAGCGCTTGTTGGATCTTGCTGCAAGCGGCTACTGGCTATCTGGTAGTCGCGCAAAAGTCGCAACTGGGGTGAATGGCCGGCATACAGATAGTCCAAAACCGTCATCTCGTCCGGCAGGACCGGTTCCTGGGGTAAATATTCGACCTGGACGCCTCCCCAGACCGTTAACTTCCCGTCGTCTGGTTGCTCCAATCCGGCAATAATTCGCAGCAGGGTTGTCTTGCCACTGCCATTAACACCGATAAGGCCAATCCGGTCCCCTGAATTGATGCGCAGATCGACGCAATCCAGAAGCTGCCGTTCGCTATACTGCTTAGAGACATTTTCCAGGGTAACCAGGTTCATTTTCTACCCCTTTGGTTGCTGACCACCAGAAGAACCATTCTTCGCCAACTATCGGTCGCAAGAATGAATTGTTCTAAAGAGGACCGGTCAAAAGGAACCGGGGTAAAGGCCAATTCTTTGCTGAAAATCACTCACGTATTCTAATAAGGAAATGCTTGAACACAAATCACCGTCTCTGGCTCGCAATTCCCTTGTACGCTAGAATGCGTCTTTGTTTGAATCTCCGGCCAGGAATCGGACGCTCGGAATCGGACGCTCAGAATCGGACGCTCGGAAGCGGGCGCTTATTAGTGTCTCAAAATCACTGTCCGGTGACCTGGACACCTTCTTTGGATAATATATGAGTGAACAAGAGAAACCAACTGATCATCCGCTGACGCGCCTGTGGCATCATGCCCGCGGTCACCATCGACAAACCATCCTGGCCTCAACCTACTCGTTTCTAAACAAGCTATTCGACCTGGCTCCCCCGCTGTTAATCGGCATGGCCATCGACGTTGTTGTATCCCAGGAAGACTCCTTTCTGGCCGGCCTTGGTCTTAGTACTGTGATCGCTCAGTTGTGGGCGCTGGCCATACTTACCCTGATAGTATGGGGCCTGGAATCTATGTTTGAATACCTCTATCAAGTTCAATGGCGAAACCTGGCCCAGACCCTTCAACATGAATTACGTACGGAGACATACGATCACGTCCAGAAATTAGACATGGCTTATTTTGAAGATCAAAGCACCGGCGGGCTGATGTCTATCATGAACGACGACGTTAATCAACTGGAGCGGTTTTTAGATATTGGGGCAAACGAGGTGATCCAGGTAGTGACCACAGTGGTTGTTATCGGTGTGCTATTTTTTGTCCTTGCTCCTGGCGTAGCCTGGATGGCTTTTTTACCAATGCCCTTCATCCTTTATGGATCGATTCGTTTTCAAAAATCTATCGCCCCCCACTACGCCAATGTGCGCAACCAGGTCGGTATTCTTAACGGCCAATTGGCGAACAATTTAAGTGGCGTGGCAACCATTAAAAGTTATACCGCCGAAGCGTATGAAGAAGGGCGGATCGATCATTTAAGCAACGATTACCAGGTGGCCAATCGCCGGGCGATCAAGCTAAGCTCCGCCTTTGTCCCCTTGATCCGCATGGTGATCGTTCTGGGCTTCGTGGCCACGCTGGTATATGGTGGCGTTTTGGTAGTCCGGGGTGAATTAAACGTTGGGGCTTATAGCACGATGATATTTATGACCCAGCGTTTATTGTGGCCCCTGACACGGCTGGGCCAGACAATCGATCTTTACCAGCGGGCGATGGCTTCGACAGCCCGGGTGCTGGATCTTCTGGACACAAAATCAAAGATTGTCGACGGCCAGAATCGACTACCAGCCAGTCGCGTGCGCGGCGAAGTCACTTTTGAAAATGTTCAATTTGATTACAACGATCCAAATTTGCCCGTTATCCAAGATCTGTCACTGAGGGTGCCGGCCGGTGATACGGTGGCCATCGTCGGCGCGACCGGCTCGGGAAAGACGACCCTGGTTAAGTTGTTATTACGTTTCTATGATATTCGCTCCGGACGAATATGTCTTGACGGTCAGGATATTCGTGATCTGCAGTTGGCCGACTTGCGCCAGGTTATCGGTTTTGTCAGCCAGGATGTATTTCTTTTCCACGGCACCGTCCGGGAAAATATCGCCTATGGCACTTTCGACGCCCCGCTCGATCGGATCGTCGAGGCGGCCCGGGTGGCTGAAGCCCATGAATTCATAACCGATCTGGCCCAGGGTTACGATACGATTGTCGGCGAGAGAGGGCAGAAGTTGTCCGGTGGCCAGCGGCAGCGATTGTCCATTGCCCGGGCTGTATTGAAGGACCCGCCGGTGCTCATTCTGGATGAGGCGACCTCTTCGGTTGATAATGAAACAGAAGCGGCTATTCAACGCTCGATGGAACGGATAATTATCGGCCGGACGACCATTGTGATCGCACACCGGCTATCGACGGTGCGTAACGCCGACCAGATCTTCGTTTTAGACAAGGGTGTATTACGCGAGCGCGGCCGGCACGAAGAGTTGGTGACGGCCGGGGGCATTTACGCAGGATTGTGGCTCGTTCAGACTGGCCAACAAGATTGGTCCAGTTGACAGTGACGCGAATCAGCCAATAATCAACCACACTCCGATGACGAGCAAGAGCCACAAGACGACCTTGCGAAAAAGCCCGCCGCTGATCCTCTTGGCCAGACTCACTCCGGCCACGATACCCACGGCGATGGCCGGTAACGCCACCAGCATACTTCGAAATACCAGGGGCGTATAATTATCGGCCAGGAGATGAGCCGTCGCGATCAGCACGCTATTGAACAAGAAGAAGCCTTGCAGATTACTCTTGAACTGAGCGGCCGGCCAATCGCGACAGTTGCCATAGATAATGACCGGGGGACCGGCTGTATTGTAGGCGCCGCCCAGGATCCCGGCCATAAAACCGGCGATGTAGGCCCAGACAGGATGCTGAATCGCCGGCAGACGAAAATTGAGCAGCGTGTAGAGAGCAGAACCGGCGACAACCAGGCCTAAGATGGTGAGCACAACTTGTTCATCTACGTAGCGTAAGGCCAGTATACCCAGCGGTATGCCGGCCAGGGCGGCAACCGCCAGCCGCCAGACCACTCTCAGGCTAAAATCTTCGCGATAGTAGATTAACAATATAAGTTCGGCCACCAATCCGAACACGGCCACCAAAGGCGCGGCTGTTTGGATGCCCAGTACGGCCGTCAATAGCGGCATCGACACCAGGGCCAGGCCAAAACCGGTGACACTCTGGGTAAAGATGGCAAAAGAAATGATGACAAAAACCTGAAACCAAACCACACCCTGATAGTACCCGATGCCGTCACAGTTACCAGCTATTTGCCCGGAAAGGGCAATCGCATGCTCCATCTGTCATCCTGAACGGAGTCTTCGAAGTGAAGGATCCCTATTGATTTGTGTATGGAAAGGGATTCCTTCGACAGGACTCATGACAAGCGTTCTGCAGAAGGCGCCCAAGAATGACATATTCTGTAGTGTATTTGCTTTTAGGCTGTGTCCTTGATGGTTGGCTATGAAACGTATTCAGTGAATATGCGATTGCCCTATTGGCCCGGATCAAGTATTTCTATCGATTGCCCGGTATAATTAAAATAAGATCATCAACTTAGATAGTGAATCAGGCATAATCAAGGCATAGCGCCGAACTGAACAGGGACAAATGGGCGACAACAACAAAATCATCTACTCTATGATCGGGGTGGGCAAGATAGTCCCACCCAACAAACAAATTCTAAAAGACATCTCGCTCTCCTATTTTTACGGGGCTAAGATAGGCGTGCTGGGTCTAAACGGCTCAGGCAAGAGCACCCTGTTGCGGATTATGGCCGGCGTTGACCAGGACTTTCTGGGCGAGACACTCTTTTCTTCTGGCTATACCATTGGCTTGTTAGAGCAAGAACCCAGCCTCGACGATAGCAAGAGCGTGCTCGAAATCGTGGAAGAAGGCGCGCAAGAGATAGTAAATATCTTGCATGAATTCGACGAGGTGAACGCCAAATTTGCCGAACCGATGTCGGCCGATGAGATGGATGCGCTCATCGTCCGCCAGGGTAAACTCCAGGATGAGCTAGACCGGCTCAACGCCTGGGACCTGGAAAGCCGTCTGGAGCTGGCTATGGATGCGTTGCGTTGTCCTCCCGGAGATATGCCGGTCCATCTTTTATCGGGCGGCGAGCGCCGCCGCGTCGCTCTTTGCCGGCTGCTGCTCCAGGAACCCGATATCTTGCTGCTCGACGAACCTACCAATCACCTGGATGCGGAAACGGTAGCCTGGCTAGAACAACACTTGCAACGTTACGCCGGTACCGTGATCGCCGTTACCCATGATAGGTACTTTCTCGATAACGTCGCCGGCTGGATATTGGAGCTTGACCGGGGACATGGCATTCCCTGGAAGGGGAACTACTCCTCCTGGCTGGAACAGAAACAGGACCGCCTTTCCAGGGAAGAAAAGGCCGAATCCCAACGCCAAAAAACCCTGCAACGGGAGCTAGATTGGATCAACATGTCTCCCAGAGCTCGCCAGGCCAAAGGCAAAGCTCGGGTCACCGCCTACAACCAATTGATGGAAGAAGGGGCTGAGCAGGCCCAAAAGGAACTGGAGATCTTCATTCCCCCCGGGCCAAGACTGGGCGATATCGTGGTCCGGGCAAATAAATTAAGTAAGGGATTCGACGACCATTTACTTTTTGAGGGTATGACCTTTGACATCCCGGCCGGAGCTATCGTCGGTGGAATCGGTCCGAATGGCGCCGGCAAGACGACGCTGTTGCGGATGATCGTCGGTCAGGAAACGCCCGACAGCGGCGAATTGATTATTGGACAAAGCGTGATACCGGGCTACGTGGACCAGAGCCGTGCGGATTTAGATCCGGATAAGAATATTTGGGAAGAGATTTCTGGTGGTCTGGATCATCTGCAATTGGGCAACCGCAAGATAAATTCCCGGGCCTATGTAAGTCGATTCAATTTCACCGGCTCGGACCAGCAAAAGAAGGTGGGCACACTGTCCGGTGGAGAACGGAACCGTTTGCAATTGGCCAAAATGCTCAAATCGGGGGCCAATTTGTTGCTTTTGGACGAGCCAACCAATGATTTAGATGTAAATACCCTGCGCGCCTTGGAAGATGCCTTGCTTAATTTTGGTGGCTGCGCCATCGTCGTCTCCCATGATCGCTGGTTCCTGGACCGGGTCGCCACCCACATCCTGGCCTTTGAAGGGGATAGCCAGGTATTCTGGTTCCCCGGCAATTACAGTGATTACGAAGAAGATCGCCGCCGCCGGCTGGGTCCAGCCGCCGACCGGCCCCATCGAATCACCTATCGAAAATTACGGCGTGATTAATATAGGTTACAGGAGCATGATATGAACCGCACCCGGTGGGTATTTATCGTGATCATTACCGTTGCCATCTTGATTGTCTTCGGCGTCTTGATCGCCCAATTGATCAACAATCTACTAGACCAGGACGGCAATGCAGAAGGTGAAGCCTCAACGGCGTTGCCGTCCGATGCGGTCCTTGTCACTATCGCCTCATCCAATACCAAGCGCAATTGGCTCGATCAAGTTGTCGAGGATTTCAACGCGGCCGGTTTCACTACCGGTGCCGGCAACCGGATTATCGCTGAAGTAGAACACGTCACTTCTGGTGGCTCGATGAACGCCATCCTTGATGGCCAGCTAACCCCGGTCGGTTGGAGTCCCGGCGATCCATCTTGGGTAGAGCAGATCAACACAACCTGGCAATTGCGAAACAACCAGGCGATCAATAGCCAGGATTGCGCTCCCACGGTGTACGCGCCCCTCGGCTTTGCCATGTGGCGGCCGATGGCCGAGGCGCTAGGCTGGCCCGACACCCCCTATTGGTTGGGATACGATTGTCGAACTGGCGGCCGATCCCCAGGGCTGGGCTACTTATGGCCGGCCTGAATGGGGCCAATTTCGTTTCGGCCACACCCACCCCGGTTATGCCAATTCCGGCCTGCTTTCGATGACCGCCTTCGTTCACGGCGTTGTCAACAGTGAAGGACAATTGGCAGCCGCCCAGGTATATGAAGCGGAAGATGCCATGCGCGCCCTGGAACAGAATACATCCAAGTACGGTCGCCAGGCACCGGCCCTCCTGGAACTGATGGCCCGCCAGGGACCCAGCTTTCTTCACGGGGCGGCGGTGCCAGAAGCGGATACGGTTCGCTTTAACATCGAACGAGGGGATGAACTACAGTTTCCCCTGGCCTTTATTTTTCCGGCCGAGGGCACCATCTGGGCCAACCATCCCTTCTGCATCCTGGACAATGCGGACTGGGTATCCGCCGAACAAGCCGAGGCGGCCCTGGCCTTCCGCGATTACTTACTGGCCAATGATCAGCAAGAAGGGGCTATCGACAATTACCTGCGCCCGTTGGATACGACAATCCCCTTGCATGATCCCCTTAGCCTCGACAATGGCACCGACCCCCGGGTATCACCAGAGATCGTGCGCGCCCTTCCCAGTCCGGACGCCGACGTGAGTGCCGCCATCATCGACTTATTCCAGATCACAAAACGAAAAGCGACCGTAATCATCGCGCTCGATGTCTCCGGGAGCATGGAAGGGGAGAAGATCCGATCGGCCACGAAGGCGACTGTTGAATTTCTGGAACGCTTAGATCCCAATGATGAAGTCGCCCTACTAACTTTCAATGACAATGTGGCCTCGCTATCAGACGCAGCCCGGGTAGGTGACGTGGTTGAGGGGCTTTCGTTGCGGGTAAGCAGCTTGATCGCCGGCGGAAACACGGCGCTTTATGCGGCCGTTTGCGAGGCTACCGATCTGGCGGCCGCCCTAAAAGCTGAGGACGAGTCGGACGGCCAATCTCGTCTCTATGGCGTCGTACTTCTGTCTGATGGTGACGACACCATGGGCGAGCCCACCGAGAACCAGATGTTCGTCACTTGCCTGCCATCCAATGCCGAGGCCGACGGGGTCAAGATCTTCCCCATCGCTTTTGGTGCGGACGCTGCCCAGGATGTTTTAGAAAGGGTAGCGGAGACGACCGGCGGGCGCATGTACACAGCCGACCCGGCATCCATCGGCAACGTCTATCTCTCTATTTCGGCCGAACAGTAGCCCAAAAAAAGAAGCATAACCCCGACATGCCCGATCCATCAGACGCCGAAAAAAGTGGGGAGCTTTCTGTCCTGCCCAACGCGCCCCTGTTATTATCACTGCTCCTGCTTTTAGACAGCCTGCACTTCATATGGGCGCGCCTGTTAATACCGTATTTACCGGGTGGTACGTCGGCTTTCTACGTGTTGGCCATCGCTACAGTTGAATTGACCATTTTTATGGTCGCCACGCGCCGGGTCCGGGTCAGGCTCTTTCGCGAGAACCTGCGCTTTTTCATGGTGATCGGCCTGCTCGTGGCCATCTCAACCGCCGCTACGTATATCGCGGTTGGCTACATCGATCCCGGAACGGCCTCACTTTTAGCGCAAATGACGACTATTTTTGCCCTGGGCTTAAGTATTATTTGGCTTCGGGAGAAGCTGGCCGGCCCAGAAATAGCCGGCGCGGCCATCGCTGTCGTTGGCGTCATCGTAATTAGTTTCCAGCCGGGCGATTATTTACGGATTGGCTCATTACTCATTCTAGCATCGGCTCTGATGTACTCGCTCCACGCGGCCATCGTCAAACGCCATGGCGGCGAGATGGATTTCGCCAATTTCTTTCTATTTCGCATGGCCAGCGTCAGCGCTTTTCTGCTCCTGTTTACATTCTTACGGGGCCAGTTACTTTGGCCTACCGGGCAAGCCTGGATAGTCCTTCTTCTAGCCGGCACCATCGATGTGGTTATCAGCCGCACCTTATATTACGTGGCCTTGCGCCGGTTTCAGATGAGTTTTCATACCATCGTCTTGACCCTCAGTCCGGTTATAACCGTTCTTTGGACATTCCTGCTATTTGGTTTGAAACCAACGGGGCAAAGTATTATTGGCGGCATGGCCGTCATTCTGGGGGTTGCCATTGTCTCCTTTAGTAAGTCAAAAACCAGGAGTTCAATAGCCATAGATTCCAGTCAATCGTGATAAGGGGAAAATTCGTGAAACGGGGACGAGGCTTAGCCTCGACAATCAGGGCACAAACCAAAAAGTTCCAGTAAGTGGCCTTGGATTTCAAACTCATAGTGTTTACTGACCGCCTGTTCTATCTCCCGTAGCACACACTGTTTAAACTCGATAATCTTGTGGCACCTGGAACAGACCAGGTGATGGTGATGCCCATCATCCATCAGGATGTAGTGAGCCGCGGCCGAACCCTGGTATACAGGTCGAATCAAGCCCAGATCAGTGAGTAACTCCAGGGTACGGTAAACTGTCATCCGGCCGACACCCGGCGTGCTCTGGTGGACAAGGTCGGCCAATTCGTCAGCGCTTACGTGCCCGTTACTGGCCACCAGGGTAGCTACAATCGCCCGGCGCGAAGCGGTCAGGCGAAACCCATGCTCTTGCAACACGGTGGTAAAAACGGTTAAACGATCTGTCATCGCCGTGCCAAACCACTCGACCAAAGCAGACCTCGCTCTGGGGCCAGCAGGAATACGAGCAAGAACAATGTCGTTGCCACTAAGACAACAGCCGGGCCGGAAGCTATATTCAAGTAGAAAGAGGCGTAGATGCCAATGACCCCCGAAGCGCCGCCAATGAGGGCTGCGACCACCATCATGGCCGGTAAGCGGCGAGTTAGCAGCGAGGCCGCGGCGGCCGGAGTGACCAACATGGCCAGCATCAGGGCAATGCCCACAACCTGCAAGGCGACGACGATCGTTACGGCAATTAATACCAGGAGCAGGTAACGCAAGAAAGTCGTCGGTAACCGCAAGGTCGTGGCCAATACCGGATCGAATGAGATAACCAAGAATTCTTTGTAGAAGAGGAATATCACCAACAGCACGAATCCGCCCAGAAGGAAAGTGACCCACAGGTCGGTCGTGCTGACGCCCAGCAAGTTGCCAAAGAGGAAATGGGCCAGGTCAACCGCATAGTTCCCGGTAGCCGATAACATGGCGACGCCCAGGGCAAAAAACCCGGCAAAAGTAACGCCAATGGCCGTATCCTCCTTGATGGTCCCTCTGCTGGTCAAAGCCCCGATGCCCACGGCGGTCAGGACCCCCATGATGAGTGCGCCGATGGCCAGCGGCCAGCCTAACAAGAAAGCGACGACAACACCGGGCAGGATGGTATGGGCCAGCGCATCACCAAAAAAGGCCATTCCTCGCAGAACAATGTATGTTCCCAATACGGAACAAACAACGCCGACGATGATGGCCGCCAGCAAAGCCCGCACGATAAAGCTGTAATTCAACGGTTCAAGGAACCAATTAATCAAATCCATGGTTTGTTCACACAAGCAACAAGTGACCGGGCAATTTAGCGGTGTTCATCGCCATGGTCACAACAACTATCGGCAAATAATAAGCTATCCTCCACACCTTCAATAATATGCATGTGACCGCCAAAGGCCTGGGCCAGGTTCTTTTGGTTCAATACGGCCGCGGGATGGTCAAAAGCGATAATGCGCCGGTTCAGCAACATGACCTGGTCAAACCGTTCGGCGGCCAGCTTTAGATCATGGGTGGCGACTAATATCGTCACCCCATCACCTCGGAGGGAGTCCAGGATCTCCAGGATAGCCTCGTGACTGGGAACGTCTAGACCGGAAAAGGGCTCGTCCAATAAAAGCAGGTCAGCGCCTTGAGCCAATGCCCGGGCTATAAAGACCCGTTGCTGCTGCCCGCCGGATAGTTCACCAATCTGTTTCTTCCTCAGGTGCCCGGCATTGACCCGTTCCAGGCTCTCGCGAACCAGTCGCCAATCTCGACGGCGCGGCCAGCGAAACAAGCCAATCTGGCCAATACGGCCCATCATTACCACATCTTCAACGGTTACCGGAAAGCTCAACTCTGTCTGGTTGCGTTGGGGAACATAGGCAATACAAATATGGCAGTCCGGATCATGACCAAAGATGTTGACAGATCCTTTACTGGGTTTCAACGTGCCTACAATGACCTTTAGCAGGGTGCTTTTGCCGGCTCCATTTGGACCCACGATAGCAACCTGTTGGCCGGCCTGGACCTGAAAATCAACCTCACGCAAAGCATAATGTTTGCCATTACTCTTCTGACCTGAAGGGGTCGTGGCGCCATTACTGCCGCCCGTATAAATTACCGACACATCCCGGACTTCCAATGTCGGCGCATTATCCTGGTGTTCAATGCCGTACGACTTCAACCTGTTTACTAAATCGCTCATACGCTCGTACCGTCCCTGATTCTATCTCGCACTATTTGACGCCAGCGACAATAGCATCAATATTGGCCTTCATCATGCCCAGATAAGTGCCGGTATCGCTGCCAACCGGGCCGAGAGCGCCGCTGAAAAGGGAGATCACCTGCACTTCAGTGCAGCTTTCCAACTCGGCCGCCACCGTTTCAGCCAGTTGCGTATTCGCCGTGCTTTCGACAAAGATTGTACACACATCCGCCTCCCGCATCTGGTCCAACAGCCGGACCAGGTCGGCTGATGAGGGTTCGGCAATCGTACTGGTGGCCGGTATGACCGTGCCGACGATTTCAAAATCATAGGCTCGGGCAAAATATCCGAAGGCATCGTGATTGGTCACCAGCTTGCGCCGGCCGGCCGGAATAGTCTCAATCTGCTGATCAGCATAGTCGATCAAACTAGTTAGTTCTGTCAGGTAGCTTGCACCATTCCTCTTATAGGTGGCCGCATTGGCCGGATCGAGATCAGTCAGCAACACCTCGATATTTTTCACCCACTCCCGGACAAGATGAGGATCTAGCCAGACGTGAGGATCGGTGAGGCCGGTCCTTCCACCGCCATTTTTCTCTAATGATAAGGGCTTGATACCGGCCGAAAGGGATACAAGGGGGGCATTTTGGGCGATATTACTCAGATCGCCAATCAATCCTTCCTCGAGATCCCAACCATTGACAAGAATGACTTGGGAATCGGCTGCGGCCGTCATCTGCCCGACGGATGGTTCGAATGTGTGGGGATCCTGGCCCGGCTCGATCAAGGTCGTCAATTCGATAACCTCACCGCCGACTTGACCAACCACATCACCGACAATACTGGTCGTCGCGACGACATGCAGCTTCTCACCCCCAAGATCAACCGCCGTAAGTTCCGGCAGGGTCAGAGGAGCGCCTGAATCATCAACCGTCCCATCAACGCCCGGCCGCGCCGGGGAGCAACCGATGACCACGAACATAAGTAGGAGCCCTATCCCGGCTCCCCGCGCAAAATCTCGAAACTGCATCACCCTTTTTTCGAATACCCCGTCTGTACTTGTCGCCGTTTTCCATGAGTTATCACTCCCATGAAGGCGCATCTAAATCTTATTGATACTTTGTATCAATTGTAGCTTGGGATGCGAGCGTGTCAAACGAAAGGAAGGGAGTGCCAGCCACTGGCCGGCTATTTATCAGAGAGTTAGTTCATAAAAGTAAAACGCGTTGTCTTTTACATAGCCCAGGGATTCATAAAGAGCTTGAGCCGGGCGGTTATCCATGGCCGTGGAAAGCTCTATGCGGGTCGCCCCTGTTGCTGTGGCAAACTCTGTGGCGTGGGCCATCAAGGCCCGGCCGACCCCCTGTCGTCGCACCTGCGGAGATACATACAGATCATACAAAATCCACAGGCGTCGCATGCGCAACGAAGTATAAGAAGGGTATAGCTGCGTGAAACCCAGACCTTGCTCGCCATCGCCACTCAAGGCCAGAAAGATGACTGACTCCAGGTTGCTAAGCCGCTCGCTCAGATAATCCCTGGCTCCATCCAGGTCAGAGGGACGTTCATAAAAAACCCGGTAGTCATCAAAAAGGGGGACCAACAAAGGCAGATGTTCATGCCCGGCCCTGACGATGTGGGTTGCTGGGGTATCATTCATAATTCTTTGCGTTTACTGATCCAATAGGCGGCTATAACGCCTCCAGCAAAGCCAAACAGATGGCCTAACCAGGATACGCCTAACCAGAATGGTAACAGGCCCCACAGGATGCCGCCATAAAAAATCAGGACGGCAAAGGCTATGATAATGGCCGAAATGCTGCGCTCGAAGTAAGCCCGGGTTATTAAAAATCCAAAAAGGCCGAACACGAGGCCGCTGGCGCCAATATGAACCGAGTTGCCGCCGCCAAATAACCACACGCCAACCCCGCTAACCAGTATGGACAAACCGGCGACGATTAAAAATGTGCTCAGGCCGCTCAACATCACCAACGCCCCCAGGACGATAAAGGGGATGGTATTGGACAGAAGATGGCCAAAACCGCCGTGCAAAAAAGGCATTAACAAGATGCCCTTCAGGCCAGACAGCGAGCGGGGCTTGACCCCCAAACCGTCTAAGGCGCCATCTAAAATTATCCAATCAATCAATTCCAGGAACCAGATGAGAATAACAAATCCGCCCAGGATTATCACCGGGGTCTTGAATTGGCCCCCCATTGTCACTAACCGGTTACGAATCGGAATACTGCTGCTGCTATCACTCATGTTATTCGCCAAATCCCTAATTTCTGCCCCAATATCTAAGCCTAAGGCACCCTTAGGCAGCGCTCGGCCGGATGGATCAACGAAAAGTTGTCAGCCCACCACAGAATAAAGGCCAAAGTAAACCGCTTCACTACTATGTACGTTAAAACGGCGACTCTGGTTTCATAATCAATTATAAGTGACCAAACGAAACCTGGCACGGACATGAATACCGCAGTTGGTGACCCGGTTAACTTGACTGTCTAACGCGGAAATGGCGAAAGCAACATCCCCCTGGCCGGTTAGACGCCGGCGAGAATGGCCCGGTAGGCAACGACATTCTCAGTTATCGAACCGTCACCGCGGAAGATCGAGCTACCGGCAACCAGTGCATCGGCCCCGGCGCCGGCTATCTCGGCCGCATTGCCCAGATGAACGCCCCCATCGACCTCCAGCCAGGCCTCCGCCCCGCTTTCGTCCAGCAACTGGCGCAACGTGGCTATGCGCTGCGTGCTCGCCGGAATATAGCCCTGCCCACCGAAACCCGGCTCAACAGACATGACCAGTACCAGGTCCACGGCCGATAAAAACGGTATCACCGTCTCAAAGGGCGTTGATGGCTTTAGGGTGACACCGGCTCTTACTCCCAGCTTTTTGATTGTGGTTATGATACCGGGCATATCAGGCGTCGCCTCGACGTGGACGGTCAGCCGGTCGGCTCCGGCCACCTGAAAGGCTTCCAGATAACGCGCTGGCTCGGCGATCATTAAATGAACGTCTAACAAGGCCCCAATTTCGTCAGCCAACGGCCGCAGCGCCTCGACCACGATGGGACCCATGCTGATATTGGGCACAAAATGACCATCCATGATGTCAATATGCAGCCAGTCTCCGCCGGCTTCTAATGCCTGGCGAGCCTGTTCACCCAGGCGGGCGAAGTCAGCAGCCAGGATAGACGGCGCCAATATGACGGGTCTGGATTTGTCTTTATTCGATGCTCGATTTTGGATCATAGGTCCGCTCTCTGATCGGATATCTGCTAGCCCAGTTGATCAAGCGCTGCAACGGCAGCTACCCAGGGACAAATTACCCCAGTTGATCAAGCGCTGCAACGGCAGCTACCCGGGGACAAATTACCCCAGTTGATCAAGCGCTGCCACGACCACCGCCTCAGGGGTAAGGCCAAATTGCCGGTATAGTTCCTGGTATGGAGCCGATGCGCCAAAATGGTCCAGGCCGATTACCGCCCCGGCCCTGCCAACATACCGCTCCCAACCGGCGGTGACGCCGGCTTCCACAGCGACCCGGGCGCTGATGGCTGCCGGCAGGACGCTTTCTCTGTATTCGGCCGGCTGGGCATCAAAAATCTCCCAGCTGGGCATGGAAACGACACGAGATACCACTCCCTGTTCTACCAGCTGTTGCTGGGCTTCCAGGGCGATGTGCACCTCGGAACCGGTGCCAATTAGAATCACCCGCGCATCCGTTGAATCGCTCAGCACATAACCACCGCGAGCAGCTCCTTCTCCTTCCCCAAAGTGGCTCAGATCGAGAGTGGGCAGCCCCTGCCGGGTCAGAGCGAATGCCGTAGGACCGCTCTTATTCGCCAAAGCAAATCGCCAACCGGCGGCCGTCTCGCTGGCCTCGGCCGGCCGGAATACAGTCAGCCCAGGGATCAAGCGCATGCTCATCAGGTGCTCGATCGGTTGGTGCGTCGGACCATCCTCGCCCAGGCCAATGCTATCATGGGTAAAGACATAGATGATTGGTATTTCCATCATGCTGGCCAGGCGCATGGTTGGCCGCAGATAATCAGAAAATACCATGAAGGTGCCACCGTAAGGACGGATGCCGCCGTGCAGGGCCAGACCATTAAGAATACTACTCATGCCATGTTCGCGAACCCCAAAGTGAATGTAGCGGCCGGAAAAATCGTCGCGAGTCAGGTGCTCGACGCCTTTCGGCCGGGTCTTGTTAGAGCCGGTCAGGTCGGCCGACCCGCCAAGCAGGGCCGGAATTCGCGGAGCAAGGAAATCCAAAACGGCTCCTGAAGCAGCGCGGGTGGCCATTGATTTACCCGGCTCAAATAGAGTGGCCAAACCCTGGTCCCAACCATCCGGTAATTCGCCGGCCATCGTCTGGCGAAAAGTGGCTGCTTCTTCCGGGTAGCTCTCTTCATAGGCGACAAAGCGCGCCTGCCAATCGGCCTGAAGCGCCGCCCCGGTCGTACCGGCCTGGCGCATGTAAGCCAGCGCATTGTCCGGTACGTAGAAGAGGGGCTCTACCGGCCAGCCTAAATTCTCCTTAGTTAACCGGATCTCATCATCCCCCAGGGGTTCGCCATGAGCGGACGACGTATCCTGCTTGTTGGGGCTACCAAAACCAATATGGGTGCGGCAGGCGATGATGGAGGGTCGTTTTCCTTGAGCCCGGGCTGCCTGAAGCGCCGCTTCAATGGCCGCCGGATCGTGGCCGTCGACCTTTTGGGTAAACCAGCCATAAGCCTGGAAGCGCAGGGCCACGTCATCGCTATAAGATAACTCCGTCGAGCCGTCAATAGTAATGCGATTATCGTCGTACAGGACGACGAGTTTGCCTAGGCCCAGGTGGCCGGCCAAAGCACAGGATTCGTGGGAGATTCCTTCCATTAAGTCGCCGTCGCTGGCGATGACATAGGTGGTGTGGTCCACAATCTTCTGATCGGGTCGGTTGAATTGGGCGCCCAACCAGCGTTCGGCCATAGCGAAACCGACAGCATTAGAAATACCCTGGCCAAGCGGGCCGGTGGTTGTCTCCACACCAGGAGTCAGATGTAACTCCGGGTGGCCGGCCGTCTTGCTGCCCCACTGGCGGAATTGTTTAAGCTCCTCCAACGACAGATCGTAGCCGGTCAGGTAGAGCAGGCTATAGATAAGCATCGAACCATGTCCGGCCGAAAGAATAAAGCGATCCCGGTCCGGCCATTGGGGATCGGCCGGATTGAACCGTAAAAATTTTGTCCATAAAACAGTCGCCACATCGGCCATACCCATAGGCAATCCCGGGTGGCCGATATTGGCTTTTTGGACCGCATCCATAGTGAGGCCCCGAATGGTGTTGGCAATCTGGTCATGCAGCGACATTGTCGCCAAAGATGACTCGTTCACGATGATTCTCCTTGTAATGATAGCCAGCCTGGCTGGTGGTGGTAATGACTCGTCCACCTATTATAATAGCCTTTAATATGAATGAGAAAGTGCCCACGCTTACGGTCTGCCGTATGCATCGCTTTCGGTCTGCCGTATGCATCGCTTTCGGTCTTCCGTATGCGTCGTTTTCGGTCTTCCGTATGCGTCGTTTTCGGTCTTCCGTATGCGTCGTTTTCGGTCTTCCGTATGCGTCGCTTTCGTCTTTCGTAAGCGTCGCTTAGTTGATTATTCTGAGAATTCATGCTTGACACTACTGAAAAAAGGTCATTGTGAACTATAAACCCGGTTTCTGTAGTCGAGTAGTTGATATGAAATCAGGCAAGAAACCGGGTTTTTTCAGTGGACTCATGCTTAAGGAGTAAACAATGATTCCCACTTACAATAGCGAGATTCCCCATCTGACCACCGAGCAGATGATCGAAGTCGACCGGGCCATGATGGAAGATTACAAAATTGAGCTGATCCAGATGATGGAGAATGCCGGCCGGAACCTGGCCCACCTGGCCCGTTCTCGCTTCTTCAATGGCAATGCTCAGGGAAAGCAGGTGACTATTTTGGCCGGGACCGGGGGCAATGGCGGCGGCGCCCTGGTATGCGCCCGCCGGCTGCACATTTACGGCGCCCAGATCCAGGTATTTCTCGCCCGAAATGATGACGCTTTCAAATCAGTGCCGGCTCACCAACTGGACATTCTGCGCCGGATGGACGTACCGATTTACCCGGCCGATGCCCTTTCGGCCGCCACACCGCCAGAGTTGATCATCGATGGCCTCATCGGCTACAGCCTTAAAGGCGCGCCAAGGGGAACGGCCGCCCAGCTCATTCGCTGGGCTAATATGCAAACCGCTGCCATCCTTTCCCTGGACGCCCCCTCCGGTGTTGATACGACCACAGGCCTGGACCGGCATATAGATCGCCCGGGACGCGGACATCAGCCAGGGACAC
>PVMK01147549.1_pt1 | contig 28545 bp, 25 predicted proteins | sample 1853481 | NCBI WGS metagenome assembly PVMK01 (sample SAMN08533507, study PRJNA380276) | Marine sediment metagenome, whole genome shotgun sequencing project. | reverse complement strand
TCTTTTTCAGCAAGACCATGGTGGGGAAAGCCATGAGGGCAGTAGCTGAAAAAGAAGCCGAGTAAAACAACCACCAGAAGCATGATTGCGAGAATCCAAAGGGCCTGCGGTAAGATAGCAGCATGGCCCCAAACAAGAGGATCCTCCCCGGAAAAAGGCGGCAGGGTACGTGGGGTTTTGCCCCAGATCAACATGGCCACTTCCCGCATGGTGATAGATGCACCCACGGTGATCATTACCAGGATGAGAATATTGTTCGATCGCGCTCTCCGCACGGGCCCAATTTCCATGAGCCAGCCCACTCCCATCACAATCAGGACGGCCAGAGGAAATGCCACAAATACGGGCATTCCCACACCTCGAGTGAAGCTGATCATGGTCATTGCCCCCAGCATAACGAATTCGCCTTGAGCGAAGTTAACGATGCCGGTGGCGTTATGGATGATGCCAAAGCCCAAGGCAATAAGAGCATAAATACTGCCGCTGGTAATGCCTGAGACCAGAAACTGTGGGAGTTGATTCCAGATCATCAGAGAAAATGCCTAAAATGAGCTAAAATGACTAAAGTGTCTAAAATGAACCAAAAATCCTACAAGTGAAATGCGCAATGCGCAATGTGAATTGTTAAATGATAAATGTTCTTGGTGCCTAGTTCCTAGTGCTTAGTTAAAAAAGCAAACCTGGTCCTCAGGGCCAGTCCAAGATCCCGCCTTGCGGGGGTCAGAGTTCGATGGCTTTGCCGGTGAAGATTGCGAGCTGTTTTGGAATACTAGGGTTTATGAAATCCCAAACTCCAAGCACCAGTTTTTCAAATAACAAATCCCAAGCACCAAATTACAAATAAATTCCAAATTCCAATATCCAATGACCAAAACATGTTTGGAACTTTCTTATTGTAAGATGATGTAAAGGTTCGGGATTTCGAATTTCGGTCATTGTGATTTGTTTGTTATTTGAGATTTGTGATTTGGAATTTTTAGTCACTCCAGCAGACTGCCGATTTTTTACCGCCTAATATTTACTTCCCCGGATCGCATAGCACCTTGTGTGGTTCCTCGCTGACCGCCAGGCTGAGGACGTGCCTCCCCTCCTGAAACATGAGAAGTTTGCCAACCATATGTGAAATGAAGGTCTGAAGTTTGTCCGGGGAAAAACGAGGAAATTCCCTGCGGATTTCTTCTAAGGTTCGACGTGTTTCGCAAAAACGGTAAATAGCGCGGGAGGATCCCCGCAGGCGAAAGGTCTCCATCTCAGAACCCTCGGCGCGCCGGCGAATGAGGAGAAAATCCCCTCCGTCCCGATAGCTCAGTAAGGGTGTTTGTAAATGTTGCCGGCGCAGTGATTCGTAGCGTTGCTGCCAACGTTCAATCTCGCGGGCTACGGGGCGCCAAAGTTTCTTTTGTCTGGTCCGATCACCCACGTAGGTCTTGACCATCAAGCAGAGAGAGTTCGCCAGGGAATCCGGAAGCAACCTCTGATAATGCGGGTGATTGGTGATGCGCCGAATGCCGTACTCTTCTGGGTGAAGGGCAACCGGGCTGTTCTGGCCCAGCCAGAAGCGCACCTTGCGCAGGGGCTGAAATGGCATGACAAACCTGAGATTATTGAGGGTCTCCGCCACATCCTCGGCATCACTTCCAGGAAATCCGAGCATAAGGTTGGACAGGTGCTGGATACCCAGCTCTTCGCAGTGTTTCATGATCTCGATATTCTGGATAGCCGTGGTCCCTTTGTTTATTTTTCGCAGGAGTCTGGTGCTCAGTGCTTCAATGCCGATCTGTACCTGGGTGACCCCAGTTCGTCGCATTTGGATGAGGTCGGAACGCGATACCGAGGCCCTGAGTTCAGTGAAAATCTCAAAATCACGCTCTACATCATTGATGCATCTGAAAAGCTCATGAAGCTTGTTGTTGTCGAGGATGTTGTCAACAAAAAAGAACTTGAGGCTGGCGTACTGTGCAGCCAGTTCCTCCATCTCCCGTGCTACCTGGAGCGGCTCTTTGCTCCGGTAACCCCGCCACTGGAGATTCAGATTGCAGAATTTGCAGGCTCGCTCCACCGAGCCCGTCTTGACTCGATGCCACCAGCATCCCCGGGAGGTTTCCATGGGCAGACTGGGCACTAAAGTGGCCAGGCGGGGCTGTCGGCTCAATTCATGAAAGTAGTCATGGTATTCCGGTATCGGGAGATCATTGAGATTCGGCAGTTGCTTGAGTTCTCCCCCTCTGATGTTCCCCTGTGCATCCCGCCACAGTAGTCCAGAAGACTCATCACCTTCTAGCTCATCCTTTTTGATCCGGTTGATTAACTCCAGCAGCGGCAGCTCACCCTCGCCGCTCACCACGAAATCGATCTCGGGTAGGTTGGCGAGCAAGGAATAACCCAACTCACCAGCACAACTGGAACCACCAACCACGATACGGCAACTGGGGTGGCGGGCGCGAATCTGCCTGATCATATAGAGTGACGAGGTCAATTGCGAAAGGCAGATGGAAAAGCCGACGAGATCGTAGGACGACCATTCCAGATCGAAATGGTGACCTTGGTGCAAACGATGAATTTGGCTGGATATAGTTTTCAGGTCCGGAGGAGCCTTTTTGGTTCTGGAAGCATGTTCTTTGCGAACCAGATCCAAGATCTCAGCCCTTTTCTTCGGATTCAAGAGATAACCGTAAATAGCCTCCGCCATCCAGGTTCGCTCGGCAATATTGTTATAAGCCTGAATTCCCAGGAGATTGCCGACCTGGAGGTAAGGATGATAGCAATCGGTCTCTACCTCTGGTGCCTTTTCTCTGAGGAAACTCTTGAGGGTGGCTAATTGTAAGGAGGGGCGATTGGCCAGGGGCCAGGGCATTGAAATGAGAGCCAGCCGGAATGTCCCCACGAGTCAGCTCCGCTTCACTCCGCAGTGGGAAGATTGGAATACGAGCATCGTCGAACAGTGGCTGAATGTGTCAGGAATACATTGAAGAAGGGGAAAGATACAATCCGAAACGCTCATGGTCTCTTCATCCAGACGAGGGCCAGCTGGGCGGAACGGTCATATTTACAGAAACGCATTTCCGGCGTCTCATCCATTGACTGTATGAGTGAGATAAGTTGATCGAACTCCTTGTTCACCACCACTTGGCACAATCCCAGGTCCTCTTCTTCAGTAAACCGCACAAGGTCGCTGGGCAAGACGGATTTTGAGACCATGGTCATTTCATTTTCGAGTAGATTACTGCTACCGATCCAGTAACTGGCACCACAGTCGCAATCATAGACATCGTCGAAATCAAAAGGAACAGGGTGTTTTCTGTCGCAGAACGGGCAGATGACATTAAGGTGCATAAGAGATCTCCGTCAACAAGATTGTAAAGTTTGGGGATTGAAAAATTGAGAGATTATAAATTATTATCCTACACTATTTAATCCCTAAATTCCAGAAGTTGTTAACCATCAGCTTGTGGCAAAACGCGAATTTCATCTCCAGGCCTGATAGTGCCGCCACGCAAGACGCGAGTAAACACTCCCTCCCTCGGCATGACACAGTCTCCCACCTGGTGATAGATGGCGCAGCGGTCGTGACATTCTTTGCCAATCTGTGTAACTTCCAGCAGCGCTTCACTGCCGACGGCCAGCCGCATCCCGATTGGAAGCTCCCAAATTTTCAGTCCAGAGGTGGTGATATTTTCGGCAAAATCTCCAGGGGAGACATCAAGTCCTTTTCCCCGAATCTTATTGATACTTTCCATGGCGAGGAGACTAACCTGCCGGTGCCAGTCCCCGGCGTGGGCATCACCGTCTAACCCTTCATCTTCAAGAAGCTTGCATTCAGGTAGGTTCGACTTCTTAATGCCCTTGTGGTGGCTGACGGATACTGCCACAATCCGGCCTTCTGAGGGAAAAGCTTCTGCTTCCATGGCCAAGCCTCTAACCTCAACTGAGCGATAATACCTAATTGAGTTCTGAGTCGATTAGATCCAAATGAGGAAGGCTGATGCTAACCGAACTGCTTTATTGGGTCAAGCAAGAAAGAGAAAATGAACTAAAATGATCTAAAATGCCTAAAGTAAAAAATGGTGCGAAGGTGGGTAATCATCTGTGATTATGTTATTTATAAAGACCTGAGGTTGGCGGTACCTACTCTACATTCTACATTCTCGAATTCCTAGATTAATGCTGCCTTGAGCCTTACGCCCTGCGCCTTGTGCCACATTGTTAGTTGAGGAGAGATTGAATGAAAAACATACCGGCAATCCTTGACATCCTTGACAAGACTTATCCTGAGGCCAATATCAGTTTAGATTTCAGCAACCCCCTGGAACTTCTGGTGGCCACTGTGCTCTCAGCTCAGTGCACGGATGTGAGGGTGAATCAGGTCACCAAGAAGTTGTTCAAGAAATATCGAACTGCAGCAGATTATGCCAATGCTCGCCCAGAAGAGTTGGAGGAGGATATACGGACCACTGGATTTTTCAGAAATAAGGCCAAGAGTTTAAAAAACTGCGGAGCAGCATTGGTGGAAAAACATCAGGCTGAGGTGCCGGACAGTCTGGAGGAGTTGGTCAAACTTCCCGGTATCGGCAGGAAGACGGCCAACGTCATACTGGGTACAGCTTTCAACACGCCCGGGATTGTGGTGGATACTCATGTGGGTCGAATCTCCCAACGGATTGGTCTCACCCAGCAGCGCGATCCCGTGAAGATAGAATTTGATTTGATGGAACTTATCCCTCAGGAGAAGTGGACGCTCTTTTCTCACCAACTCATTCAGCACGGCCGGAAAGTGTGTAAAGCCAGGAAGCCAAAATGCACTGAGTGTCCGTTGTTGGAGCACTGTGACCACGGGGAACTGACAGCAGGCAGCTAGCAGTCCCGAGACTACGCTCGGGACAAGCAGGCAGCAGACAGCAGGCAGCGGAGAGTCATTTGCTTTGCGTCATTTGCCTTCGGCGTCATTAGGGCTGGCGCCCGTCATTATGTGGTTACAACCAATGACCAAACATGACAGCGAAGCGCAATAGCGCGGAGCGTTTTGACATAATAGCGCCTTGCGCCTTGTGCCCTAAGCCCTGTGCCTGGCCGAACTGAGAACAGTGGTAAGAATTGGCTGAAGGTTCGATTATAGAGATGAGTATGGACAAACCCATGAAAGTTCGTGCCCTTGGTCTCATGTCCGGAGGCCTGGATAGTATGCTGGCAGTCAGGGTGCTCCTGGCTCAAGATATCGAGATGACGGGCATTACCTTTCAAACTCCGTTCTTCGGACCGGAAGGTGCGCAAAAGGCAGCCAGACAGCTGGGAATACCCTTGCGGGTGATAGATATCGGCGCGGTTCATCTGGAAATGCTCAAGAACCCTAAGTATGGATACGGCAGCCAGATGAATCCGTGCATCGATTGCCACGCGCTCATGCTCAAGACTGCCGGTGGGATCATGGATGCTGAAGGGTTTGACTTTCTTTGCACGGGGGAGGTGTTGGGGCAGCGCCCCATGTCACAGCGAAAGGACGCTCTCAGAGCTGTGGATAAGCTTTCTGGCTATGGGGAGTACATTCTCCGGCCACTGAGCGCCAAGCTGTTATGGCTGACAGTGCCGGAAGAATTGGGCAAGGTGGATCGTCAGAGGCTTCTCGATATCCACGGACGTTCTCGCAAGCCTCAGATGGCTCTCGCCGCTCACTACGGGATTGAAGAATACCCCAGTCCGGGTGGCGGCTGCATTCTCACCAAGGCAGGCTTTGCTGACAGGTTGCGGGATCTCTTGGCCACCCAGGAAGAGGTGGGGCTTCACGACGTGGCACTTCTCAAATGTGGTCGCCATCTGAGGCTTCCAAGCGGGAGACGTCTGGTGGTGGGTAGAATACATGCCGATAACCTGAAACTGCAGGAATTGGCTCGGGAGGAAGATCTTCTTTTGAAAGTCAAAGGAGTTCCGACGCCCACCGGGTTGATAGCTGCTCAAGTCTCTGAGCAAGAGGTGGAATTGGCGGCTAACATTGTGGCTTCCTACAGTGACGCACCGACAGGTGAAGATGCGGTTGTCGTGCTATCAGGGAGGGAGAACCGGGAGATTACAGTTACGGTAAGACCCAAGGAAGACTTTCGCGATCTCTTGATCCAGTGAGGTCTGATAAATTCCGTGACCCGAATTCACCGTGCTTATCCTTGGTGCCTAGTGCATGGTGCCTAGTGACTCCTGAGTCATTTTGCACAGTAAATAATCTATTATTTTCCCTGGTCGTGGCTGGAAAGCAACTCCTACAGCTTCTGTCCTGGAAGGTATCTAGCCCTGTGGGAGCGGCTTTCCAGCCGCGATGAAATCCTCACACTTCCCAACGGCAATACCAATAGGGATAGTCATGGAAATCCTGAACCAAACCAGCTCTAACTGGATTATGCAAACAATAAAGAGTGACCTCCTCAAGAACCTCATCTTTTCTTATCGCATGCTCGTGATATTGAGGTTGCCAAAGAGGTCCTCTGCGATCCAACAATAGATTTATCTTGCGAGCACTATAGCCTTTTAGACTCTGCATTAACATGCTCAGATTTCCATCAGATAGCTCTGCCACGAAATGAAGATGATCAGGCATAACGACGGCGGCCTCAAGGCGAATCTGTCCCTGCTCTTCAAGCCACTGCAAACTGGAAAGAACTATTCTTGCAGCTTTAGGATTGGTAAATACAGGAATCTTGTCGTGAGTTGTCGTTGTGAGTAAATAGTACTGGCCTATTTCTGAAACGCGACCTTTACGCAAGTGGTGCGTTCCTTTTGTGTGTTCCATAACCATTGGTATTATTGGATCGCGGCTGGAAAGCCGCTCCCACAGACAACATGACGATTTAATATGGCCTGTGGGAGCGGCTTTCCAGCCGCGGCTCAGAAGTGTCATTTGCCTGCGGCGTCGTTCAGAGCATAGCATGGGGTTAGCTGTCCTCTGTCTTCTGGCCTCCGTCCTCTGACCTTATAATCCCTTTCTCGCCTCTCTCGCCGCGCTATGCGCTTAGCGCAGCTTCTCCGCCACAACCTCCGGCAACGGTCTCGCCTTCCAGGTATGGTCTATGGCTACAATGGTGGCAGTGCCTTCCGCCAGCAGCCCGGTCTCCGGCGGTCGGTAAAAGCGAAACTGAAAGACGATGGCCTTTTCTTTGATCTCCTTTACCGAGGTCTCCAGCTCGAGCAGTTCACCGTAACGTGCCGGAATCAAGAAGCGGCAATCGGCGGCCACTATGGGTAAGCCAAATTTCTCTTCGCGGTTGCGAAAGGTATTTTCGGGAGCCAGGCCGAGGTTTCGCAGAAACTCTTCTATACCTCGATGGCAGTAGCGAAAATAGCTGACAAAATACACAATGCCATACGGATCAGTGTCACCAAAACGAACACGCACCTGAGTCCTGTGGCTCAGCATGCTCAACCTCCTCCCGATTTACTTAGTCCAAAAAAACCTGGTCCTGTGGACAGTCTCTGTATGATTTATGATTTCGGACCTGCCCTGTGGAATTCACCCTCTTTGATATTTTGAATATCGAAACTGGGGACCCGCCCGCAGGGTGGGGAGTCCGAAGGACAATATCGAACAAGGAATGTCGAACAGCAGAAGTTTTAGAAAAGAATAAGAAAATATTTTTCACTTCGATATTCTACGGTTCCTTGTTCTGCGGTTCTGCGGTTCATATTCTTAACGACCCGATAGCTGCCCGCTGCATTCTGCCGGCTGCCAGCTGTTTTACTCACGGATGTTGGCACACCTTTCAGAGCATTGTCAAGAAAGTATGCAACCTGTGGCAGCGGTTTTCCCCGCCCGCCTCGCCCGTCCGCCATCGGCTTCGCCTCAGGCGATTGTCGGGCGGGCTCGCACCCGCCCGCCTCGCCTTGCTCGCATGGCGGGCGCGGTGGCGGTCGGGCAGCCGCGAGTTTTTCCGATGGTCAGCACTGCATATCGGGTAAAAAGACGACGCTTCGCGCGGACTTTGTGACCGCTTGTGACTGGCTTCGAAACGGCTCGGCTTAAAGAAAAAAATCACGAGCTATTTTTTGGCTTGACAAAATCAGGGGTCAAGATATGATTAGAAACAAATTCAGTTGCTTAATGCTGTTTTCTTCATGTTTTCTACAATCGCAAGCTTCTCAATCCTTCGCAGAAGCGTACCTGTTAAACCAGAATAGCAAATAGAGCTAGCTCGAGTAGCGAACTCGCATCCTATGTTTCTAGCGGTACCTGGAGTTCTAATTCCAGCGGAATCAGCTAACACAGTCAGATCCTGAGACAATTCCGAGAGTAATCTGTAGCTCCGGAGCATCGACACTCTGCGAGCATGCAGTTTCTATATCTGGCAAGCAGGCCAGCGCATTTTTCCACCAAGATAGCCGAATACGAAACGACCGGACCTAATCCAAGTAGAGCATCTGTCCTCTCTTAGCCCGATGGCTAATGCCAACGACGTGGCCTTTGAGGGGGCACAGTCGTATTCTGCATTCTGACACTTGTGCCATTTTTCAACATTGTAAAGGGGGTGATAAAAGACCAGTCAATTGCCACCGGACCAGGTGGTGAAAACGACTTGCCGGCTGGTAGAGCAGACGAATTAGGAAGGATCAATCAACCGTGAAGCCCCATGAGAGGTAAACCACCGGGGCGGAGGTTCTAACTACAAGCTCTAACCAGATCGCAGTGAGAAAGGGGGTGGTGAGTTAAAGCGATGAGGGATTATCAGACTAACCTCTAGCGCCAACAAGGAGTGTACAGCAAGTTTGGAGATAATACTGCTGAATCGGAGGTTAAAACATGGCAGAAAAAAAAGATGTTGAAATAAACAGCAGGGCCGACACCATCGGTATGATGGATTTGGATGTAAGGCCCTACCCGGTCACACCGCCGCCTTCCTACGAGGAAGTGAAACCGACGTACGAAAAAAGGAAGGCGCTGGAATTCTGCGACTGGGCCGAGGACAGCTTCAAATTCGAAAAAAGATACGGCAAAGATGAGGCCCTAGGAGGACTCAGAGTACTGGATATCGGCCTCTGGCGGCTTGGCCACAAGTTTTGCGCCTCTCTCTTCGGCGAATCCGGGGCCGAGGTCGTCTCTATCGAACCGCCCGGCGGCGATCCTTTGAGGAAGCTGACGCCTTTCGGCCGCGAAGAGTACCTGCTGGAAAATACCGAGACCGGCGAAAAGTGCGGCATGGAGTTCGTCTGCGAAACGGTGAACACCCACTGCGTCACCCTGGATGTCGAGACCCCGGAAGGCCAGGAAATTTTCAGGCAAATGGCACTGAACGTCGACGTTTTGATCGACGGCATGCCTCCCGGCTACATGGATGGTCTGGGTATCGGCTACCGGCAGCTCAAGGGAGACAACCCCAGGATGGTCTACGTCTGGGTCGGCATGCTCGGCCAGTGGGGCCCCTGGAAGGACAAGCAATCCAAGTTCGGTCAGTGGGAGCTCGAGCCCTTTGCCAGTTGTGCCAACTCCTGGGTCCACAACACCGGTTTGGCCCAGGACCTGCTGCCCAGGGGCAAGGGCGGCGATCCGACCCGCTCGGGTATCTGGATTGCCGACTATGTTGCCGGCACCCAGGGATTCCTTAATGCCACTGCGGCCCTTTACTGGCGAGACGAACTAGGGGGCACGGGCCAGATGGTCGAGGTCACCGGCGCCGAAACACTGATGGACATCATCGACTTTGATATCACCTGGTACGGTTTCAATGCCAGTATCAAAGGAAGATCCGGCGGCTGGGACCCCAACCTGAACCAGTATGCCTGGAACCCCTGCAAGGACGGCTACATGATGATCGGCGGCCAGACCGACAAGCTCTGGTACAACATCGGCTTTTGTCTCGAGAACGATTACGACCAGTTCGGCCGGCTGATCCACGAAGACCCCTTCCTCAAGGAGATGGGGGCCAGGAACGCCTTGCACGCCCTGACCAAGACCTACACCCTTACCACCCGCTGGCTGAGGGACACCAACAGGGTCGAGGCCGAAACAAAACTGATGGGCTACCAGCTTGCGGCCGGGCCGCTTCTGTACATCGACGAGGTGGCTGAGTTCCCCCACTTCAAGTATCGTCCATGGCAGTACGTCCATGAGACCGACTACGGCCCGCTACTGATTGCATCGAGCCCGGGGTCCTATCAGCTCCGAGCGCCGTCCCGGTGTAAATGGATAGGCAGAGATCTGGGGTTTGACAACTACGAGATCTACCTGAAGTGGACCGGGATGACTCAGATTAAGGTTAATGAACTCAAGGCAAAGGGGGTAATCTAATGGCAAAAGATCCAAGAGTAACACGAATAGAAGACCTGCCAGGCCCCAAGAGCAAGGGTGAAATGGATGAGATGAAGATGCCCTACGAGGAGTATTGCAAGAAGCTCTTCGATGTGGGCAATGAACACACCAAGCCCATATCGCTTAAGGGGATCCGGTGGCTGAGTTGCACCATGTATATCTTCACGCCCCACTCTGTGGCCAACCTGGCCGAACTGGGGGCCGAGTGCATCAAGATCGAGATGCCGAGGATGGGTGACGCCATGCGGCACACATCCCCGTTTAACGAGTGCTACCTGTATCCGCTGCACGACACGCGTCCCATGACCGGCACCGGCCTGGGTTTCACCAACGCCAACCCCAACAAGTACTTTCTCACCATGGATTACCACATCCCCGAGATGGTGGAAGTCTTTTACGGGTTGGTGAAAAAATCCGACGGCCTGACCGAGCTTTACCGGCCGGGAACCCTGGACAAGTGGAAGATGAGCTACAGGTACCTGAGTGAAATCAACCCCCGGTTCATCTATGTCTGGGGCGGCGGTTTCGGCTACGGTCCCAAAATCTTCGGCGGTTCCTATGACATCCTGGGCCAGGCCCACGCCGGACTCGCCTCGATAACCGGTATGCACGAGTTCATGGGCGGCCATGCCACCAAGTGCACCAACTGGGTCATTGACTGGCAATCCGGCAACCTGATCACCTCTTCAATCCTGGCGGCCATCCACCATCGGAGAAAGACCGGACTGGGCACCATGATAGAATTCTCCCAGGTACAGGTTCCGACCCGGATGCTCGGACATACCTTGCCCATGTACGGCAAGTTCGGCATCGTCCGCCAGCGCTGGGGCAACTGGGACACCCAACTGGCGGCGCACGGCATCATCCTGTGCGGTAAATCCGATTTTCCGGATTACGACAATCCGCAGGATAAGTTTGATGCGCGCTATGTCATGGTCAGCGCCTTCCAGGATCAGGACTTCGCAGAGCTCTGCGCCATAACCGGGAACAATCAACTTCTCGACAAATACAAGGCCCACAAGGACCGGGCCGAAGGCGAAGCTCAGGTGGAGATCTATGCGGCTCTGGAAAGCTGGGCTGCTGACAAGTCCAGGTCCGAAGTCGCCAAGATCCTGCAAGATGCAGGCATTTTGGCCGAGCCGGTTAGAAACGACCGCGAGGTTTACGAGAGCCCGCACTACAGGGAGAGAGGCACGGTCCGCTGGCTGGACGATCCCCTCTTCGGCGATATGCTGCTGCAAAGCGGCTACAGCTGCGGGTTGATGGAAAAAACCCCGCGAAGGGTCAACTGGCACTGGCGCCCGGTTGGTGCGGATAACAAGAAGATCTACCGTGACATGCTCGGTATACCGCTCAGTCAAATCCAAGAGTGGTATGACAAGGCCTGGATATAATAAGGAGGGACAACTGTGTGTGATATAATCTGGTGCAAAAAAGAAGTTGATGGCAAGACATGCGACACTATCAACTACCTCGACCCTTACTGTTTCTGGGACTGGGAAGGCACGATCAACTGTGCCGAGTGCCGTACGGTGTACTACATCCACATGATCAAGGGCTTCATGTACATGGGTCCGGACGAAAGACCCGGTGAGGAGCCGGACACCAGCCCGCTTTATGCGGATAGGCCCTTTCACGGCTATGCCAACTACAGAGACGGTATCGAGGGGAGGACACGGCCTTACGAGTGCAAGCCAAGGTCTTGGTTGACAGGCGTTGCCGACATGGTCAAGTTCAGCATCCGGGGTCGACCGGTGCGCGGCTGGCGTCCGCAGCCGCCGTCTGCCGGTTTGGCCGGAAGCTTCGGCTTCAACTGGGATATTCAGAAATTGACGCCCGAGGTCTGGGAAGAGTATCAGGAGAAGCTCGCAAAAGGCGAAGTTAGGGACTTCTAAGCGAGAAAGGAGTGTTGCATGGCACAGTTAACGCCGGAAGAATTTCTGGATACCATATTGGTACCGGAATACAAAAGTGACCATATATGCTGGAACTGCCGGGGCTTCAAGCCGGTTTTGAAGGATTCCGCCTACCCGCCGGCAGACATCGTCGGCTGGTGCATGAATATCCACTGGCCCCATTACTGGTGCGTAGCGGATTTCAACGTGGTCAAGAAGTGCTATGCCTTTGAAGAGAAAAAGAAAGGCTAGCATGGAAGAAAACGTCCAACAGGAACTCGATACCCTCAAGCAGATGTTGAACAACTGGAAGAGAGGCTTTCTCAACTGGGCCTCCCCTGACGGGGATAACGATTATGTGCTGCTGGAATTCAACGAAGAGATCCAGGAGCAAGTTTATCCCCTTGTCACCAGATTGCGTGAGACGGAATACCTCACCGCTGCTGAGGTCAAAGAGTTCATGGATTACTGCCACAGCCAGGTTGAAGATCTTCGCGATCAGTTGCGGCAAGTGGAAACCGATCAAAGTGAATAAGGAGGTTTAATATGGCTGAAAAATGTCGAGTGGGAGTCTGCGGCTTCGATCCCATGCTCGTAAAAGCCTATGCAGCTGCCGACATGAGAGCCTGTTGGTGGCACATACCCGACGCGCTTTTCGAGGAATTTGACATGAAGCCGGGAATGAAGGTCTCCGGCAAGCTGCTCAAGATCTACTCCGGCATAACCGGTGCGGAAGAAGTAGCTCCCAATGAAGCGTTTGAGTGGGAGTGTGGCAAGGAGACCGGCCGGGTCGTCTTGCTGCCGTCTGCCTTTATCACCAAACACAAGGTCACGGCATTTATGTTCTTCGAGATGCTTGTTGAGAAGATTGACGGCAAAGACGTCTCCCCCGGTGAGGAAAAGATGAGCAAGAACTGGTGGCCGGATGACAAGATGAAGCTGGATTACACTCTGGATTACATCGAATAGCCACCACAAACCCATAACATCAATATCCTCTCCCCCGTGACACAGCGGGGGAGAGGACCGGTAGGGCAGGCGTCTCTGCCTGCCTTAAAAAGGGCGGGCCTCTGTGCCCGCCGTCAGTCAGTTTTCATCCCCCTCTCCTGATCTTTGCAATAGGGGAGGGGGATTTTTTTGTCCGTCCATAATGCGGGCGGGGATAAACCCCGCCCCTACGATTCGTGTATCGAGTTCTTCACATGTAGGGGCGGGGTTTACCCCCGCCCGCCAAAGGTTGACCACCAAACGAGTATGCAGGATTGAGTAGGGCAGGCGTCCCTGCCTGCCAAAGAGCAGACACGGCCTGCCTACCAAAGCCTCGGCGAAGGCAGCAGGTCTGCTCTACCAAACAAAGCTTGAGAATCCCTGGTGATTAGTCTATTATTGGCGGTCTAATTCCATGAAATAAAGCAAATCAAAGGGAGTGAATATGACAAAGGAAAAGAAAGAAGATGAGAAGTTTGAGTTTCCCGAGGAGTTTGATCCCCTTGAAGAGGGGGTTGTACTCCCGGCCGAGTTAGAACCGGATCACCCGGGCTGGCTGTCTATCGCAGAGGTTATGAAGATATCAGATCCTGTCTTTGAAAAGAGCAAGTTTCTTATCGGCTATAAAGAATCCAGTAATGTCTATGTGCTTGCAGGTGATTACCTGACCATCGTTGATCCGGGAAATGATTATACCGTTTTTGCTGACCTTGAAAAATTAGGGTTCAGTCCTCTGGACATCAAGAAGGTCGTGGTCACTCACGGGCACCGTGACCACTGCATGGGCGTATTCGAGCTGTTGAGATTCCCCCCCATCTATGAAAAGTAAAGAGATCGAGATTATCAACCATGAAGGAGGTCCCCAGGAGTTTAAGAAAATACTCGAAAAGCAGGGATTCTCCCTGACCCAGGTAAAGGGCGGGGAAACCCTCGAGCTGAGCGGCTTTGAATGGGAAGTGATTCACACTCCCGGCCATACCATTGACTCCATATGCCTTTATCACGGGCCGACAAAAACCGCCATCACCGGGGACACTGTACTACAGCACTCTATTGGGGATGCTGACAAAACCGCCGGAGGGAGGCTGGATCATTACTTGTACGGGCTCAAGCAGTTGCTGAAAAGAGACATTGAAAATATACTCCCCGGCCACGGTGTTCCCGTGGCGGCCACCGGCAGACGCACCGTGGAGGAGACCTACGAGGGCGTGATGATGAAGATCATAGAGGTAGAGCCGGACTCCAAAACAACCTGGATGGAGGGAGCCTCGTTGCTGGCTGAGAAAGGGCTTTTGGAAGAGGTTGTCTATTGCTGCGACAAGGAGCTGGCCCTCAGACCGGAAAATTTGTCAGCCTCGCAGTTGAAGGCCTTAGCCCTGAACGACATGGGCAGGTGTGAAGAGGCTATCGAGATTTTAGATCAGATTCTGGCGCAGCAAGGCGATGATGTTCACGCCCTTACAGCCAAAGGCCACGCTTTGCTGGGGCTGCAAAAATATGATGAGAGTATAAAATACTTCGATGACGCCCTGGCCATAAACCCGGAGATCGAGGAAGCCCAGGTATTCAAAGGTATGGCCTTGTACTTTTTGGGCAAACATGATGAGGCTATGGAGATCGAAGCCTTCAAGACGGAGTTTATGGAAAAATTCAAGACTGAGATTGACAAACAAGAACAAGAACCTAAGAAGGATGATAAGACACCCGGAGGAGAGGAGACAAATGAAGGATGAGTATTTGACCCTGTTGGAGGCCGCAAGAGATCTGGTAACCTACATTGATAAAGAGCACGTTTTTGACAAAGCCGCTGACATGGGATGCGGCGGTTTCGATACCTATCAATCGGACGCCTTTTACGATTTAATTGCCGAGGCCAGAAAAGCCCTCAGCGAAGTCGAGGTTACATCTGAATAATCCGGTTGATTCAGCTCATTACGTTAGGGGGCGAATATGGCGATAGAGGAAATCACCTATGAAGAGTTCATGAACAAAATAGATGAGATTGAGCAGCGGTATTTGTCCGACGAGGAAGGTTTTCCCGAAGGCGCCCAGGAGAAAGGATTGGAGATCTGCAAAGAAAATTCCGCAAAGAAGTGGAAGAGGTAGGTCCTGAGAATTTTGAATATTACATTGATACCCTTTATGGGCTGCCCATGCACAAACCTAAGGAACCTAAAGAATGAGCCGCCTCTCAGTCCTCATGGTCCCCACAGCATGAATAAAGAGAACATTCGATATGTTGACTGTGCGCATTGCGAAGCCCGGGTCCGTTTAGAGGAAGCCGTATCCTACCAAAGTCGCCTCATATATGCGGAGCACTACCATTGTAAAGAATGTGATCCTGATGGTGTTTGGGATTGCGTCAGTCATGATTTTGATACCGACCTCCACTGAGCGCGGCCTTTATCCTACCCTTTGCTCTCTTCCTGCATTGATAAGAATGGCTACGACCACCTGGTGCTCACTGGGATTGTCCCCGAGACCGCCTATCCGTGGGGCGGAGCAAAAAGGGCTATTTCCAGTGGGTGGTCAGCGGCAAGCCGGGCTGCTTGGCTCTCCAAACCCTTCTGCCTTTTTTGCAGGTACTTCACCTTCGCCTGGAGATATTCACTCTCAAGATCGGCTCGAAGATCCTCCTCGGCATCACGAAGGAGGATCCGGATTTCAAGGTACTCTCTCTCAAGGAGCCGGACTTCCTTCTGGTAAAGCTGGAAATCCTCCATCTCCTTCATTTCATCGTAAAGCCACATCGACATGGGAAACTCCTAATTATCGCGTCACTGTTGACAGCAATGCTAGTGATGTAGAATTCGGACTAGCCTGGCAACTCCATCCATCGTCATACCGGACGAGTCCGCCTATGGCGGGCGAGATCCGGTATCCAGTAAAGTATTGTTATTTCTGGATTCCGGACAGTCGCTTCGCGACTTCCGGAATGACAGACGTGGTGCTCACACTACAAATATCGAGTCTTTCAGCACCCTGCTGGAAATTATAGCACTTGGCATTCTAAATGGCGAGCGGGCAGACAAACTAGGCTTCTTAAACTGAAAAAACTTCCATCAACGCTACCATCTTTGCTATTCTGCCCCTGATGACTTAAAAGGTGTTGAAGAAATAGTGAGGTGGGCAAGGTGAAATCGAAGACCAATGAACTTAAACTAGCAGTGCTGATCTCAGGGGGCGGAACGAATCTCCAGGCCATGATTGACCAAATTGAGGCTGGCAAACTGGATGCTGAGATCAGCTTGGTGGTGAGCAATAATCCCGACGCCTATGGGTTGGTCAGGGCTCAGAAGCACGGAATTCCCACTGCCGTAGTGGATTACAGGAATTACGACAAGAAATCCCTTCAGAAAGTTGTCAAGAGCACTCTTCCCAAAGAATTCGATGAGGTTGTCAACCGGCAAGGAATCTATTCGGGTCTTCCAGATGGCGAAGTAAGGGATCGGTTGGCGCGATTAGTACTGGCCGAGCAGGAGGTTTTAGCACTATTGAAACCGCTGAATCCTGATCTCATCTGTCTGGCGGGGTTCATGCGGTTGATCTCCCCCTATTTCATTGGACACTACAACACGGAAGACCGCTACGGGATTATGAATATTCACCCGGCGCTGCTCCCTGCTTTTCCGGGAACTGATGGATATGGAGCCACTTTCTCGTCTGGTTGCAGGTTCGGGGGGGTCACCGTCCATTTCATAGACGAGGGAGAAGACACCGGACCCATTATTGCCCAGGCCATATATCCCATCTGGCCGGAAGACACTTTGGAGGTGGTACGAAGGCGGGGACTCGAACTTGAATATGCTATCTATTCGCAATGTATCCAGTGGATGGCACAGGGAGATTTGAAGCTGGTGCGTGGAGAGGATGGCAGGCCCCAAGTGCGCATTCTTGATCCGGAGTATCCAGCGTTTCTGGAGCAGATCACTAGGCAGGCGTTTGTACGAAAGGTGTAACCTTTGAAAGGAGACAACGGTGGCAAAATACAAGAAGGGGTTAGCCTTCAGTTATGTGCAGAAGACCAAGTATTCCCGAGAGCAAGCCCATAGGGATGATCTGGGTTCTATTCCTTCACCTGAGCACTTCAAAACCTACGGTGGTGCTGAGCGCGTGCAGTTACCGCAACCAGATTTCAGTGAATCTGCCGATCTGTGGCATTGTCTGGCAAGACGGAGATCTGAGCGGAATACAACCCAAGAGCCTCTCAGCTTGGAGGAGCTTGCAAAAGTCTTGTGGGCAGCCCAGGGAATAACAGCTCGGGCGGGGATGAACTTGCTCAGAACCGCACCTTCGGCAGGCGCCCTTTATCCATTTGAGACCTATGTCTACATTGACCGGGTTGAGGGCGTGCCGCAGGGAATCTACCATTTTGATGTGGCAGATTTCGTGCTGGAGTGTTTACAGGAAGGTAATTTCAATGGAGCGATTACTGCTGCCAGTTTGGGTCAGCCTGTAGTTCGCAAGGCAGCGGTGGTGATTATCTGGACTGCTATGATGCTCAGATGCATGGTGAAATATCGTGAAAGGGCAGTGAGATACATTGGCATGGACCTTGGCCATGTCTGCCAGAACGTGCAGTTGGCAGCCACCGCTCTGGGACTTGGTTCCTGCCCCATAGGCGCTTTTTACGACGACGAACTCAACAAACTTGTGGACGTGGACGGCGAAGAAGAGACGGTCCTCTATATGATCACAGTAGGGAAGCTGGGAGAAGGCATGGAGCATGGGGCATAGGGAAATACAGCTGGCAGCTAGCAGCTAGCAGCAGGCAGGTAGTTAATTAGAGAATTAGAAAATTAGTTAAATAGTCAAGTAGTTGATCGTTGACCGTTCACTGTTTACCGTTCACCGTTTACCGTTAACTCCTGACTACTTTCTTTTATAAATTACCCATGAAGAGGATTTGTTTGATAGCGCTTGGACAGCCGATACTTACTGCAGACAAATTTTCCCCTGACGTATCGAGCCCGCACTTTTTTTCGGCACCGAATTCCGTGGGAAAGGATAGTCACGTATTTACAGGTCTTACAAAGGTCAGGAATCCTCACCTTTCGTCTCCATTCTTCTTTTCATCCTGAAAGTCACAAACAATGATGCAAAAATCGTGCAGGATTTGACAGTTCACGAAGGCGCAGCAAAATCCCCCTCGATCCCCCTTTACAAAAGGGGGAAGATTCTGAAGTGGTTTCAACAAATTCCCCCCTTTCATAAAGGGGGGTTAGGGGGGATTTCGTTCACGGGCACGGCTTTGGTCTTACCACAAGGCGTCGATTTCTAACTTGCCCCCTACTTGACTCGCCATAGTCACGCCCAGGCGTGACGACGGCGGTTGGGGGCGCCACCCTTTCGGGTCGGCTCATGGACCAAAGCCCCCGGCTATGCCGGGGGATGCTTTACTGCGCGAAGAACTAGGCGGTGTCGGCCAGGACTTCTATAATTGGTGGGATAAGTGCTGTTGCAAGGTCAGTGCGGGATCCACCCCCTAAAACCACCTCCAGACGGCCATCGGTCACCTCGTCTGCGGTCTGTCGCATGAAGTGGGCAATATCGTAGAAGCACGCTTTGCTGAGCCCCAGGCTACCATAATCTCCCTTGTGGGTGTCGAAACCGAAATACCAGAAGATGAGATCTGGTTTGAAATCAGCCACCCGAGGACCGAACTCTTCTCTTACCTTATTGGCGTAGGCCTCATCCACATTGTCAGCGGCTTTACCCGAAAATCCCCAGAACCCGCCAGGTGCAGGAACGTCCACCTTGGTGCCGTCTGCTGAACAAGTCTCCATGCTGCAAAAGCAAACGTGAAGCACGTCTGGATCATTCTTGAGAAGATCACGCGTACCATCACCGTGGTGGGCATCTGTGTCAAGGATGGCGAAGCGTTGAATATTGTGTATCTCTCGCAGGTAAGTAATGGTGATTACCACATCATTGAAACAGCAAAAGCCGCCAAAATAATCTCTTCCCGAATGATGACCACCGGCACCAATGAGGGCAAAGCCGTTGTAAATTTCTCCAGTGCAGATTTTTTCTCCGGCAAGGACTACGCCACCAACTGAGTGCCAGCCAGTGGAGCAAAGGGGATCACCCTCCACGCCTCGGATAAGTTCGGGGGTGTGCACTTTGAGGATCCACTTTTCTTCGATGGGTGGTGATTCGTAGAGAACAACGTTGTCACGGGCCAGCAGATAATCAATCGCTTCGGGAAAATCCTCCAGTCTAGATCCGCGGGTGAGATAACTTTTTCGGCTGAAGCTGGGATGGTAGAAGACGCCGGTTTTTTTCATGAAATCCTCTCTGCATCTATTTCGATCTACTTACTTGCATCCCTCATTGGTGACAAACCCTTGGTTTTTCGACGGCGGTGTTGACGATTCATCGGAGACCGCTGCCAACGGTGTAAAGCAGACCAGTGCTTTTTTGTTGCCAGGCAATGAATTTCAAGAAGCTTAAGAGCATCGGCAAACAATGGGCTACGCCGCAGGCTCCGACGTCTTTTTCTTCTCTTCTCGGCCAACATATGTCGGAGGGCCAGATGCAGAAAATGGACGTGGGTGCGTACGACTCGGGGGATGGCCAGCGGTTTGAAGTTTTCCTCCAGGTACTGCTGCAGCCATCTGGCCACCTCGGAATCCGGAGGAAGCGTTTCGAAGGAGGACAATACTGGAGAGGCGGTCAGGGTGGCCAGCAGCAAGGAATCGGTGAACTCTGATCCCTTCGAGCGAAGATCGTCAATTACACCGAGGTACGGCAATAAAGGATCAGCAGAGGTGGACTCGTTTTTCAGGCAGGCTAGCCGAAACTCGTCCAATCTAGGAAGCAGGTGTTCCAGTATGCCTCCGCCGGCAAGCAACTCGAAACCCTTGCGGCTGCCTTTGCGCCGCAGGGTTTTCATAATTTCCTCGCGGATTCGTGAGGCCGGGCATTCCATAATGTGATGGCACTGACGCTTCATGGCCTCCCAGGTGGATTCCTCAACCTGGAAATCAAGAGTTGCCGCCAGACGAATACCGCGTAGGATGCGAATTGGGTCTTCCTGAAAACGTATATTTGGATCGCCTATGCAACGGATGAGGCGGGCATCTAGATCTGCCCTGCCATCAACATAATCTATGATGCTGAAGTCAGCGACGTTGTAATAGAGTCCATTGATGGTGAAATCTCGGCGAAAGGCATCCTCGGCCGGAGAGCCAAAGGTATTGTCGCGCTTGATCAAGAGGCTATTACCGTCGTCCGTTGCTTCCTCCTCTTCTCCTTTTTTGCGGAAGGTGGAGACCTCGATGATCTTGCCGCCCTTGAACATGATGTGGGCGATACGGAAACGGCGACCTATCAGTCGGCAGTTGCCGAAAACCTTCTTGAGACTCCTGGGTTCAGCATCAGTAGCAACGTCGAAATCGTCGATCTTCCGTCCCAGCAGAAGATCACGAACTCCTCCGCCGCAAAGATAGGCAAGGTGTCCAGTCCGATGAAGGCGATAAAGAACCTTGAGGACCTCCGGGCTCATCTGCTTTCTGGAGACCACGTGTTCATTGCGATTGATAACAGTTGGCTTCATAGGTTTGGACTCTACTCTGCAATCGATCTGTCATATATACTGAATTTCTCAGGGAAAATCAAGGTAATAGCAATTAAGGCACGCCCTTGAGTTCTAGAGTTTATCAAAGGTGGGCGAATTGATGGGCTCCCCTAATTTTGCGGCCTCTTTTCCATTTTATGGGTCTTTTGATATTCCAGACAAGCCGATTCCCCATCTTTAGTTTTCACTTTGCCTGCCGCGTAGTCGGCCGCGGTGAGGGGTATGAAAATAAAGGGTGCAAAAATAATCCCGCCAATCTTGGCGGCGGTGGTGCCGGCCGATTTCCAGGAAAGCGTCTTTACTTTGGGATCGTTCAACGACCCTTTGATCCTCACCGGGCTGGCTTTTTTGATGAAGAGCGTTTTCTTCTTGGGCACCAGGACGTATTCGACTTCCTCATCACCCAGATCGATGGTTCCCACCCCGGTAATGGTAATGTGCTCGGCGTCGAGTATAAAGGCCTTGGTCGATATGACCCCCTTATCGATACTGTAATCGACCACCCCGCAATTGATATCGTAATACCTCTTCTTTGTCGCTTTCTTCCAGGCCCAGCCCGCGACATCCAAGAAAACCAGATCAATAAGTGGGGCAGGGATCTTGCCGTTTTGCATCGTTATATAGATGCTGCCCTGGCTGTTTGCCGCCAGCTCATGCGGGCTTAGCCCGGATGAGCTCAAGGACACGTCAATATTCATTTCCGCCTCAAATTCACCTTTGTATTCCTGGATATCCAGTGCCCGCCGGGGATCAAGGTGTTCGCCGAAGGCTTTGAAGGTCAGCCGGGGATGATCCCGCGCATCAACCTGCAGATCCATGTCGAGTTTTCCTTTTGGATAGACAAAATGAGCCGGGCTGATCGATAGGAGACCTGATTTGACCACCACCTGGAACTGGGCGGAATCCGCTAGAAACTGTTCTTGCGCAAAGGATTCAACCTCAATGGCAATGTCCATATCGACTTTTTTCAGCCAGTCGAAATCTATTGGTTCCCGGCTAAAAACGGGCTCCTTGCTTGAAGCTTTCTTTTTCTCTCCATCGCTGGCCTTCTCTAGCAGATCCCACATGAGCATTTTTCGTGCTGTGATAGTACCGCTTACCCGCATCGGAGTCGTTTTAAAGAGTGCGTTAAGGTTTGCGTGCACCTCGGTTTCGCCTGCAGTCAGGGTAGTGTTGAATTCCTTGCCTTTGTCCCTTTTCTTTATCTGACTATCCAGTTGCACCGGACCGATGGCGGGCCATTCACGATCAAAGATTGCTCCAATCAGCTGCAGGTCCCGTGCACTCAGGCTGCTGTTGAGTTGCAGGGTGGAAGGGTCTTTGAAATTGTCAAAGCGGCCGTCCACCTTCAGGCTCAGGAGTTCCGGCTGCCCGGTTTCGACCTGGAGCGACTCGATGCCCAGGGTTCCATCACTGTCCGAGATTGACAGCTGGCCTGTTACAGCACCCAACTCAGGTAGTTTGTGGAAATCGGCAAAGGACGCAAAGCGACGGCCATCCAGATGCAACTGTGCATCCACTTTGACGCCCTTCATTGCCGAAATGTCATTGACATAACCTGTGGCTTTCACCACCGGGTTATCCATCTCTCCCAGCCGTAATTGGGCGGAGTCGATGGAGTGCTTCTTGTTGTCGCTGAGGATCTTGGCCTGGGCGGCAATCGGGCCCAGTTCCGGGATGCGGTAGCCCAGTTTGCCGGCAAGGGCGCTGCTGCTGCTGGAGCTGGCCCGAATGGAAAGACTGGTATTCTGCGGCTGCCATTTATTGGCAGCGCTGAGCTTACCCAACCGGCCACTCAAGTTCACCAGCAGCAGGTCTTCCTTACCTGCTTCCATGAAGACCCCGTTGATAACAAGATTTTGATCATCGCCGGATATTTGTGCCATCCCCTGGAGTGGCCCAATCGGCGGGATCTCATTCTTGAGCCCGAATACCGTATTGAGTTTCGCAGTATCGTCGGTGCTGGCGTTGGCATCCAGCTTGATCTCCCGGAGGCGCAACTCCGGCAGCAGGGTGACATGGTCGGCCGAACCGGAGACTTCAGCAATCAGAGGTGCGCCCTTTATGGTCTGGATATGAAGCTGGTCGAGCCGATGTTTGCCGGAGACTGTGTGCAAGCGGGCCTCACCTTTGAGTGGGCCCAGCTCGGGCAGTTCCTGCCCAATGAATGTACCGAGTGCGTGGGTACTGTGACTGTGTGCCTGTAGCTTCAGGTTGATGGTCTTATACGGGTCTGCCTGGTCCCAGTCACCAAACCACAGTTGCCCTTGGACGCCGATCAGGATACCGTCTTCCTTGCCTGAGGCCAGCTTGATCTCATTGAGCTGCAACGCCTGGGTGGAACCTTCGATTCTGAAGGTCAGGTCCAAGGGGCCGAGGGCAGGCAATTTTATACCGAGCCGTTTAACCATGACCGCGGTCTTTGTTGCTTGCATGGATACGTCCAGATCGTAACCGGTGTTGGGTCGGTCCGCCAGGGGAAATTTGTCAATTCTACCGCTCAGATTTGCCTGAATACCGCTCGTGTTTTGGGTTTGAATCGCCAGATTCTCTAGCGATGGGTCACCCACCGCGGAGCGAACATCGCATCTGCCGGTAATGGCTCCTAATTCCGGTATTTCGTCAAAAATCAGGATCCGTGCTGCCCGGGTTCTGGGGGCGGCAAATACCAGTTCAACATTGGTGTTTGCCGGCTCCAGGCCGGTTGAGGAAAGGGCTAGATCAAACTTTCCGGATAGCGATAGGTCCAGGTCATGTTCTGTTTTGCCATGAAAATCGAAATCGTTCACTGCAAGCATTGGATAACCGCCGGAGATCTGCGCTGCTACGCTGGCTTTTTTTATTGCGCCTACGCTTTCCGGCAGCAGTGGCTTTAACCAGGGGGAGTTAGCTAGCTTGCCGGTCAGGTTGAGGTGCACGCCCTCGAGCTTAATAACATTGGCGATGCTCCCTTTCAGTTCTGCGGCGGACTGGTCGGGGCCGTGCCATGTTGCCTTGATCTGCTCGGCGACGAGCTGGGTAGAAGTACCCTTTAAGTGGGCTTCGATGGTTAATATACCTGGAATTTCAATACCATGTAGACCCGTTACAATCTTTTCAGCCCCCGGTGTCCATCCACGGGCAGCTGCTTCGATAATTTCAATACCATGTAGACCCGTTAGAATCTTTTTAGCACCCGGCGTCCATCCACGCACAACTGCTTCGATAATCGGATCGGGCTGTTCAAAATCTATGTGGCCCTTCAGAGAAAGATGTAACAGCTTGCTTTCCACTCCAACCGAGAAGGCCAGCGGCTGTCCGGCAAAGTATTCGTCCACATCCTTCAGTACGGCTTTGACATCTATGTTCTGCTTGGCAAACTCCAGCCGTCCGCTTAATTCCACAGCGTTGTCAGGAGAAATGTCCAGGGTCAATTCACGTACATGGCTATCCTGTAGTAGCAGGGTGCCACCTTCATGAATGATTTCCAGTTTTGAAATCCGAATATCATGTAATACTGGTTTGAGTGGTAGTGGAGAGAGCTTTGGGCCAGGTTTTTGCTCCGGCGTGGCCGCCTGTTTGCCGGTTGATTTGTCTTCCTTGATTTCGATCCGGGTATCGCCAAGCGATATGTGTGGTATGTCCAACTGCCCGAGGAGCAATCTCGGCAGGCTGATCCGCACCTCCAGGAAGGCGGTTTCAACCCGGTACTGTTTCCCGGTATCCGCCATAACCAGGTCATCTACAGTCAGGGTTGGTGTCAAGGTGCGCGTGATATGGGCATCACCCCGGTGCAGGACCCGGATGTCTGACGACGATTCCAGCCGTTTGACCAGGTGCGAGACCAGGGTGGCGTCGTCAACCAGGAGATAGACGGAAATTATTGCCAGAAGTACAACACTAAGTAAAACTAGTGCTGCGGCAAGAATTCGCTTGACTGATTTCATTCTGCAACCAACAAGTAACAAGGGATTAGCCTGTTCGGCTAACCCCTTGTTTTTAAATGGCGGGAGCGATCCCGTCACTCGTGACGGGGCGACCTTCCCGTCGGGACTGACGGGACGTTCTAACCAGTGAATCTATAAACTGTTTACTTTTTCGTTTCTTGATGTTCTCTTCTCTTGTCATTGCCCTCGATCTGTCAGGATATTCCTCAAAATAGACTAGATCCCACGGTCTCCTACTCTTGGTGTATTTTACTCTTCCCTGGTTGTGCCTTTCAAGCCGAGAATTTAAGTTCTGCGTATGACCTACGTACGTAGTAGGTTCCGGTTTTTTCACTCATGAGGATGTAGACGAAGTATGTCATAGAAAAAAAGCCTGCCACTGAAAGGGGCAGGCTCTCATTAAAAGTTGGCGGGAGCGACGAGATTCGAACTCGCGACCTCCGGCGTGACAGGCCGGCGTTCTAACCATGCTGAACTACGCCCCCGCAAAACACTTAGTCACAATGAACAGGGAACTTAAGCAGGCGACCTTCCCGCCAGGACTGACGGGACGTTCTAACCATGCTGAACTAGGCCCCCAAAAAATACCCGGTCGAATACTGACCGGACCTCTCTTACTAACCTAGGCCTTTCTGCTTGTCAAGAGATTTTCCATGCAGGACTTTCCCCAAAAATGTATACTTAATGTTTATACATTGAAGCTATTGCCGAGTTGACGTCTCATTTGGAAATGAAAATGTCTTCCTGGTGTTTCTTCTGTCGTTCCAAGGCTCCGGCCTGGTCACTTCAAGCGCAGCTGGGTGCGGGGGAAGGCGCCCCCTCCCTGTTTCCGCCTTCGGAGGACCAGGGGCTCCCCCACCCACAGCTGCGGAAGTGGCACAGGCCTCCCACCAGTCACTCAGATGAAACACCAGGAAGGCCAAAGGGGGAAGGCTGCGAAACAACGAGCACCTGAGCCCCCTGCCTTTACGCATCTCAGCTTGGCAAAAGCCAGCATGAAGATTTGGTGCATTTTCAAAGGCGACACTGCCATAAAATGGCGCGAATTGCTCGTTGTGGACTAGCCTTCCCCTTGGCCTGTGTCGCTAATAACATTTTTGGGGAAAGTCCTGATTTTCCATGAGAATGACCCTTTAAGGTCACAGCTTTGGTTTTTGGCGAATTACCTCCGCAATTTAAGAAACAGATCCAAACTCTTGCCAGGCCGTCTCCAAACACTTAATCATACGCAGGTAGGTTTGCACGGGGAGAAGATTCATCCTGCCCTGGATCTCATACGCTGTAATCCGATAAGCATACCAGCCGTCAACGCTGCCCTGGCCGAAGGGGTGTTTGTCAACGCTTTCCACTTCAGCGCGTAATCCAGTGGGCCCATTTAGTCGATTGGCTTCCTCTACCCACGATCGCAAGCGATCGGCGCCACCGTATTCATGGTTAACGAAAAATCCCATGAAAAATTGGTGTTCAGCGCCTGATTCTTCTCCGTGGTGGGCATGGCCGGCGCAGCAGCCATATGTCTTGACCCAAGATTCAGAACTAATAAGGCGAATAAGGTTTCTGAGAGGCGGGTCTATTTCTTGGTATTTTATATTTTCGGGCTCAAGAAAAATCCCGCTATAATCAGGCGGTTCCATTCTAGTCATTGCTCATCTCACAGCCCACATCCGAAATCCGAGATCTCACATCACCTTTGCAAGATAGCCAATTGAGCCACGTTATGTCAATTTTCCTCATTTTAGACACTTGTACCTACTCTTCACTTGTAATCTGTCCCTTGTGGAGTTAACTTTAGTCGGGTATAAAAGTAGGTCAGAGGATTATGAATAGGCGAACTCATCCTGGTTTTTCTGAGCAAAAATGATTCTGTGATGTGGGAGGTTGCCACATGTGGGTTTACACGGACAGAGTGAAAGAACTTTTTGAGAACCCCAAGAATGTTGGGGAGGTAGAGGACGCGGACGGAGTTGGTGAAGTGGGCTCCTTATCCTGTGGTGATGCCCTCAAGCTCACCTTTAAGCTTGATGAGAAGGGCCGCATTTCAGAAGCGAAATTCCAGACATTTGGTTGTGCCAGTGCCATTGCATCTTCTTCGGCCCTGACTGAGATGATCATTGGAAAAACCTTGGAAGAGACCGAGACAATAACCAACCAGGATATCGTGGAATATCTGGGTGGACTACCAGACAAGAAGATGCATTGTTCGGTCATGGGTCAGGAAGCTCTCCGAGCTGCGGTAGCCAACTATCGCGGCGAGAAGCTTCCCAAGGAAGATTCCGACATCGTTTGTGAGTGTTTTGGGGTGACCGAAAAGGAGATCGAAGATGCCATCCTGGACAACAGCCTCACAGCTTTGGAGCAAGTAACCGACTACACGAAGGCTGGCGGTGGTTGCGGCTCTTGCCACGAGCGCATCGAAGGTATCCTGCAGCAGATACTGGGCCAGGCCGAAGTAGAGGTCGAGCCCGAAAAACCCGCCAAAGCGCGGCTAACCAATATTCAGAAAATGAAACTGATCGAGGAAACCCTGGAGCGTGAAATCCAGCCCACACTGGCGAAGGATGGCGGCAGCATTGAGCTCGTTGACATCATCGGTGACAGAGTGCTGGTTTCCCTCAGAGGAGCGTGCGCTACCTGTGTGGCCTCGGACATTACCTTAAAGCACTATGTGGAAAGCAAGCTCCGGGAACTTGTCACTGATAATCTGGTGGTAGAGGAGGTTGCGCAATGAAGACCATTTATGTGGATAACAATGCGACAACCAGGGTGGCTCCCGAAGTGGTGGAGGAGATGAGTCCCTATTTTTCTGAACTGTATGGGAATCCTTCCAGCATGCACTTTTTCGGCGGCCAGGTGCACACAAAAGTGGAGGAGGCGAGGGAGCGGGTGGCCAGTCTTATTGGGGCACGGCCGCAAGAGATTATTTTTACCAGCTGTGGCACAGAAAGTGACAACACAGCCATAATGAGTGCGCTGGAGTCCAATCCGGAAAAGAGGCATGTAGTAACTACCAGAGTGGAACATCCCGCGGTGAAGAATTTGGTGGGCCCCTTGAAGCGTGAGGGCTACCGGGTTACTGAGCTACCCGTGGACCGTGATGGGCTGCTGTCAATGGATGAGGTGTCACGAGTAATAACCGAGGATACTGCCATCGTCAGTGTGATGTGGGCCAATAACGAGACCGGGATTCTCTTCCCGGTGGAAGAGATAGCCAATGTGGCCAAGAGCCGGGAGGCAATTTTCCACACAGACGCGGTCCAAGCTGTCGGCAAAATTCCCATCAATTTAGCCGAGAGTCAGATAGATATGCTGAGCCTCTCCGGCCACAAGCTGCACGCTCCGAAAGGAATTGGAGTTATCTATGTGCGAAGGGGTACTCGCTTTTCTCCCTATATTGTTGGTGGTCACCAGGAGGAAGGCCGCCGAGGCGGCACTGAAAACGTTCCCTACATTATTGGTCTGGGCAAGGCTTGTGAATTGGCAGCCAACCACCTGGAAGATATGAATGTAAGGGTAAAGGGTTTGCGCGACAAGCTGGAAAATGGCCTTCTGGAAAAAATTCCCAACAGCATTGTAAATGGTGATCGAGACCAGCGGCTGCCCAGCACCTCGAGCATCAGCTTTGAATATGTTGAGGGAGAGTCCATCCTCTTGAAACTGAGCGATAAGGGGATATGCGCTTCCTCGGGTTCAGCCTGTACCTCCGGGTCGCTGGAACCCTCCCACGTGCTCCGAGCCATGGGCGTGCCGTTTACAGCAGCCCACGGCTCTATTCGTTTTAGCCTGAGCTCCTATAACACCGAGGAAGAAGTCGACTTTATCTTGAAGGTTATGCCCCCTATTATTGAAGAACTCCGTGCCATTTCGCCTTTCTGGGATGGT
>PVMK01154281.1_pt1 | contig 28548 bp, 30 predicted proteins | sample 1853481 | NCBI WGS metagenome assembly PVMK01 (sample SAMN08533507, study PRJNA380276) | Marine sediment metagenome, whole genome shotgun sequencing project. | reverse complement strand
AATGTAATTACTCCGCCCTAAAAAATAGCATATTTAGGGTTGCAACTCGTTCTGTGAAAACAGAAGTACGTTGTTAGATCGAAGGTTCGGCGGATTAATTATTTTGAAGCGCTTTTCAGTACGCATACGCCTTTGTGCACTTTTTTTTAAGAAATAATTAATTACTCCGCCCGGATCAACTTCTAAATATTTTCTTCAATTTTCAAAGAACAAATTTACGATACCCAACCCTGTTATGGCTATTTTTCAGGCGGAGTAATTAAAATGATTTAATAGTTATAAAATTATTTTATAGCGCTGTCTAAAAATACATTCAAAATAAACCCGATCGATTTGCGGCTCCATTTTTTATTGTACGGCTTTGTAATACCATAATGTACTGAAATTAATATTTATTTTGCATTTCACAAAATATTAATTAAAAAGATGTTTGCTTGATCACGTCTAATTGCTCGAATCAACCGAGATGGCACAAGTTTTGAAAGAACAAGGACATATTTAAACAGGAGTTTAGAACCGATGCGAAAAAACTCAGGTTTCACAGCATATGAATTGGCAGTGACCATTGCAATTATATCCGTAATTGCGGCGTTAACGTTGCCGCCTTATCTAAAGTGGTGGCGAGCATCCCGCTTGCAAAGCGCGGTCTCAAATATGACCACGGATCTCGAGATGGCCAAGACACGCGCTATAAGGGAGAATGCGTCTGTAGTGATTGAATTCTATAGCGGTAGCTACACCATATTTGTGGATAATAATAAGGATTGGAATCCCAATAACGGTGAGGATATTGTGCTGAATCGAAGCCTTCCGGCCGGAGTATTTGTCGATACCGCCAGCCTCGAATTTCCGACGGTCAACGACAAAATCCGATTTAACGGCAGGGGTATTCCTTTTGAAATTGTTTCGGAGGAAGAAATACAGATAAACCAAGCCAGCAACAACCGAAAAATCACGATAAACCGCCTGGGGAATATCAATGTACAATAAAAGAAACAAGCCGATCATCTCATTATATTCGAAAACAGGGTTTTCGTTGATCGAGCTTTTAATGGCGCTGGCAGTTTCGTCGATTGTATTGGCCGCCATTTATAGTGTGTTTACGATTACCCATAAAAATTTCACAACCCAGGATGTGGCGGCTAACGTGCAGCAAAATTTGCGCTCTGCGATCGGGCTAATGGCGCGGGATATACGGCTTGCCGGTCTGGATCCGATTGGTACGGATAGTTTCGGAATTGAGTATGCTTCTCAGACCAAAATTCGTTTCACGTTGGACAGCATTGACAGCGGCAGTGGTGAATTCAACGGCATCGTTGACGAAACCAATTTTGAGGAAGTTACCTATGATTTTCAGGGTAATCAAGTCACGCAGACATTATATGAGACGGGAGCCAGTCCAAACCCTGCGGTGTTGGTCGGCAATATTAAGAAACTAAATTTTGCTTACCTTGATGCCGCAAACAATGATTTGGTCGATTATGGTCTGAGCCCTGCGCGGGTTCCGGACAATAAACTTGCAGATATCAGAAGCGTTGAAGTCTTAATAACCATCGAGGAGCCAGCCGGTCGCGAAGAACCGGTTAGCCGGACATTAACCCGAAAAGTGGAATGCCGTAATCTGGCATTCAATTAAGGCACGAGCTTATGTTGAACACCCAATTGGCCAAGACAACTCACCGCGTTGATGACCGGGGCTTTACCTTAGTTGAAGTGCTTATTGTGATTGCGATTTTTTCTATCGGGGTTCTCGCGATCGCAACCCTGCAGGTGACCGCGATTAATACCAATGCATCTGCTCGAATGTCCGGTGAAGCCACCGCCCTGGCAGTCAATCAGATAGAAGCGCTGATGGTTTTAGGCTATGGACACGCTGATCTGAATCCGGCTGATAACCCACACGAAGTCGTCCAGGGCGCGTACACGGTTAATTGGATTGTCACCGAGTCAGATATTGACGGTGATGGAAGCAACGAAAGCAAAACCATATTTGTGACGGTTCGCTGTGCGAATCCAAAAGCAAGGGATGTTAAAATTAAATACATTATACCTGAGATATAAACGGGGGAAGGTTAGGAAATCATGCATATGCAGGTAAATAATGAAGATGGATATTTAATGGTTGTGGTACTCATGATTTTATCCATCCTTACCGTAATTGCGACAGCGGGAACAAATAACGCGATTACAGAGCAACGCTCGGCGACAAACGAACAAATTCATGAACTGTCATTTTATGCGGCTGACACCGCTAGAACATATGTGATCGAGCATTCTGATTTGTACCATGAAGCGAATGTCACCGTTGGAGAGATTATCGCTTTTCCGGACAATGATAATCCAGCGGAGAAATTTTCAATGGGGCCTTTGGAATCTTTTAATGGCGATGTGGAATACCTGGGTTCCGCGATCCCTCCCCGGGGATCCGGATTTGAAGTGGGCAAGTTTGTTTCGCATCGGTATCAAATGAATAGCACGGGATTGGGCCCGCGCAGTTCAAAGTCCGAAATTGAAGCCGGATTTTACCGGATCGGTTTTTAAAACCATTAACGGCTATGAAGATGGGTATTATGAAAACAAAATATATGATTGCAGTCACCTGGATCGCAGCATTTTTGGGCCTGGTTTTTCCGTATCACCTGGGACGCGCCGCCGATACGTGTATGTTTGCCGTCACGGCGGATGACATAGCGCCCAATATCGTCATTCTGATCGACAATGGCGCCGAGATGAAGCATGCGGTCAATCATGGCGACTATGACAGCAGCGTCGACTACACGCCCAATGAGGCCACCCAGGTCGACGTGATTCCCAACGGCGTTTCCGGCAACGGATTTTACAATGAAAACGGTTACGGTATTTATATTAGTGGTCTTAAATATTATTTGGTGCCCGTTGAAGATAACCTGGAGTTGAATACCAACATCCGTTTAGAAGGCTTGCCATCTGCCGACAAGAAGACTTCCAGTTGGGAAATTAACGGACAAACGGTTCATTTGCCTGCTGAAGCTTCAGCAGCGGTAGATGCCGACGGCATTAAAGACAATGCCGGAAGGTTTCGCTACTCTAAAAACTATTTAAACTGGTTGTATTTTTATACGTCAGCGGTGGATCTGAATGCGGATGGGGTGATTGAGCCGGTCTACGATGGAATGCCACTGCCGGACAAGAGCCGTTTTTATTATGCCAAGCAAGCCCTGCTAGCGGTCGGCCAGCTCTCGTCGAATAAGGCCATATTTGCAATTTATAATTTTACCAGCACGCCCGAGGGATCTTCCAGCGTTCAGCCCCTGGGTGAAGTGGTTGCCACCCTGGGCGCCACGGCGCCAGAGAACATTCTGGATCCCAATTATATCAACAATATCAACAATATGGGTACCGTGACCTACTCCCCGCTGGCCGAGGGTATGGCCAGGATCGGCGGGTATCTGAACTCAAATTCATCCGGAGAGCCCGACGTCACCAATTACTGCCAGAAAAATTTCGTGATTGTGGTTACGCCCGGAATGTCTTCCGAAGACACATCCAGTGGGTTAAGCCAGACCCGGCCGAGCGATTTGATAGATCATGATCAGGACGGCACCGACGGATACGGGGAAAATGGCAACCCGGGTCAGGGAACCCTGACAGTCGATGGCACCGACTACACGATTACCACCAACATCAACGGCTCGACCTATATGGATGATGTGGCCCACTTTTTTTACACCAACGATATGCGAGTTGCCAATGACAAAACCGAAGCCTTTCAGAACGTCACGACTTACACGGTCGGGTTTATGGCCACCACCGCAAGCCGGCTGTTACTGATAAACACATCCAATAACGGCAACGGAAATACCAATTTATCCAACAGTGCCGATCTGGAATACGGCAAGTATCATTTTGATGCCCAGTCCGCGGGTGGTCTTTCCCAGGCCGTCATGGATGCTGTCAACAGCATTATTTCGCGTACCAGTTCGTTTACCGCACCGGTGGTCCCGGTCACCCGCACGACCAGCGGCAATAAAATCTATATGGCCTTTTTCAAACCCGTTGAAGAAAATTTCTGGGAAGGCAATGTGACCAAATTCGGCCTCAGCACCGATAATGAAATTATTGGCAGCGACGGGAATCCGGCCACGTGGGCTAACGGAGCCATGCGAGAAGATGCCAAACCCTACTGGGCCACCATCGACTGGGCCGATATTTCTAAAAGCAATGGGATCCACAACGACAGCCGCAATATCTATACTTATTTGGGAGCCGTTGATAGTTTAATCGATGCGGCCAACCGGTTTGCCGACGATAACCCCAATTTGACTGCCATGATGCTTGGTAATCCGACCGAGGTTACCGTAAACGGCAATCCCGTCACCGGAAGAGACAAGGTGATCAACTACATCCGCGGCGCCGATGTGCTGGATCAGGATGCGGACGGGGATAGCTCTAAAAACCGACCGATCATTACCGGTGACGTGCTGCACAGCGAGCCCCTGGTATTCGACTACCACTATGCCGACAACAGCTCCAAAACCCTGGTCTTTTTTGGGGCCAACGACGGCATGCTGCATGCGGTTTTGGATGTTATCGATCCGGATGTAACCGAACCAGGCGATGAGACCCATTACGGCACGGAAGCCTGGGCATTTATTCCGCCGAATCAACTCAATCGTTTAAAATACATTTTAGAAGGAACGACTCACAGGTATTATGTTGATGCGAGCCCCAAGGCATATTTTCATGATGTGGATCAGGATGGACGTGTTGATCCCGGCGACGGCGATCGGGTCATTTTGGTTTGCGGGCAACGCGATGGGGGTTCAGGCTATTTTGCACTGGATATTACGAATCCGGATGTACCCAAATACCTGTGGAGAATCGGAAGTGCAAATGATGCCGAGACCGGTACCGTGGAGCTGACAGATATAACCCGAAACGCCGGAGGCACTTTTCAGGATGGCGATACGCTGCGAATGTTCAATGGCGCCGAGGAGTGGCATGATGCCGCCATGGTGGTCGGCGCTGAATTCGGCAGCGTTTTTGCGACCTACGATGCCCGAACGTTGGTCTTCGGTGTCGGCCAATGGCTGGGCAACCTGACGAGCGGCATGTATCAGGACTATATGGACAGTAATCCCACGGGGCCCTTTGTCTGGGGCAAAATTGTTTCCATGACCAACACGGACCCGGATGTGCTCATTCCGGAGCTCGGTCTCAGCTGGTCTGAACCCCAATTCGGTTTGGTCAAAACTTTCGCAGCAGATACAACCGGTACTGCGGTATGTTTCATAGGAGGCGGATACAGTGCGGACAACTCGGCGGGCAAGGCTGTGGTGGCCGTCAATGTGTTTAGCGGAGCAGTGGTAAGGAAATTTACGAAAGCGGTTAGCTGAACCACTGATTTTACTCTGACAACGGATACGGCCATGGATTATAGCGTGGCCAGCACGCTTAAGGTTGTTGATGAAGACGGCAACGGCTTTGTGGATAAAATCTATGTCGGTGATCTGGGCGGGCAGGTGTGGCGTTTCGGCCAGGTTGCGACTGATTCCGGGGGCAATCCGTTGAGTTTCCCTGACTGTGACGAAGACATAAACAACTGGGTCGGTCAGATTTTGTTCACAGCACCGACATACGTAATAGATTCAACAACTTATACTCGAAAAATGTTCTACCCGCCGAGTGTGACTCTCGAAAAAGGTATGATCTGATTTTTACGGGAACCGGCGATCGAGAGAATGCATGCGATCCAACGACAGCCGCGGATCGCATTTACGTTATCAAAGATACCCACGGGATAACCCCATTAAACCCAACTCCATTAACTGAGACCGACCTCGTCGATGTGACAAATCCCGCCGCCGCCGTGCCGGATCTGAATCATACCAATGGCGATGTGGATTCAAACGGCAGCATCGATCAAGGCTGGTTTATTCGCCTGGTTGATTATTTGGGTGCAGATGCAGGTGAAAAGGTGCTTGCACAAGGTGTCGTGTTTTATAAAACGTTTTATATTACCACCTTTGCCCCTAATAACGATCCCTGCTTACCCGGCGGGACTGCCAATCTTTATGCCCTGAATTATTTGACCGGCGCTGCTGTTATTAAATTTACGGATACCGACGGCGATGGTGAAAAGGATTTAACCCGAAGCGTTACTTTAGGCGGTGGTATTCCTTCCAAACCGGTAACCGTAATTACCGCCAAGGGTACCAAACTCTTTATATCGGTCGGAAGCACCAATCCGAATTCTGCAAGTCAATCCATCGGAGCCGGAATTATCACGGTCGATCCGCTCTATCCGAAGCGGAATTTCTTTTATTTATGGTGGAGGGAACTCTTTAATTAAGGTTCACGTGGGCCCCATAAGCGCTAAGTTATTTATACTCTGGGGGACTGTGGAAGGTTTACTGAAAAAAGATGAACATCGAACATCGAACGTCCAACATCGAATGTTGAATGGGAAAAGATGAAAGAAACAAATGAAATTAAATTGCGGAGCGACACGCGGCGCACACGCCGCGCAAGCGCCTGCGCTGCGCGAGCGACATCATTATTCGATGTTCAACGTTGATGAACTCGTAAAAAGTCCTTTTTACATGGATTTAGGAATTTAGGGATTCAGGAATTGCGAATTATTTAAGCTTGTTGTCATAATAGCGTTCCGATACAGGCAGTTTTCTGAGTCTTTTTTGGGTTATTCATAACCTTTAATATAGCGGTTGTCATGTTGATTATAATTTCAGAGGTTTACACCTTGTATTTTCGCCTGTTAGACTGTCTGGCAAACGCAACATATTTATGACAACCGCTATAATTCAACTGAAAAGCGTCCCGTCGGATAATCATCCGGCGAGGCGCTTTTCTATTTTCTTACCTTGTTTACACAAAATGGCACATTTTTGTTACCTAAGTTACACATTTATCCGGTTTTCAAAGTGGAATCTTTTTACATAGGATTTTTAAGTTATTGAAAATTATATGAATTTTAAATTAAAGGGGTTTTGGTATATTTCTTGCGAGGCAAATAGCCAGGAAGCGTATTCCGGCCCATTTATTTGCAATTGACACGCTAGCGGTTTTGCTATAATTGTTCTTGCGGGTGCTTGATAATTCTGTACTTATGGAATTTACTTTCGATCAATAGGCTATGAAAGCGATTTTCCAAAAGCAGTAAAATAAAGCCTTCGTGGGAACCGGAAGATTCCTTTTGAGGGCTTTTTCTTTTATCCTGTGATAAAGCCAAATCCCGAGTAATCGGGAGACGGAAAGCTGCGGGTCCCGCAAACAATTTTTCAAGCGGGATAGCCGGGTTGCCTGAGGGAAAAGGTGGTCCGGTTTTTTTATTTTATAGGGAGAATGCAGACCATGAAAAAAACAGGGGGGTTTTCAATTTTCGAGCTCCTGATCGTCATTGCCGTTATTGCCGTAGTGTCGGCGATTGTGACGCCCAACATCATCAGCTGGCGCAATAGTGCCAAGCTGAGGGGGGCAGCTGATAATCTTAAAGGTGACCTGGAAATGGCTAAATTAAGGGCTGTCAGGGAAAATGCTTTTGTGGCGATTCGATTTTTTGTTGTCGAAAACCGGTATGAAGTATTTGTTGATAATGGTGCAACCCCAGCTGACTGGAATCTGGATCCGGATGAAAAAAGGTTACGAACCCGCAAGCTTCCCGCAGGTGTGAAAATAGTCAGTACCACTTTCACAAATGATCGCACGAGGTTTAGCGGGAGAGGCAGAGCTGATAACGGCACTGCCATTTTGGTAAATACGAAGGGCGAGCAAAGGGATGTTATTATCAGCCCGCTTGGCAGAATTTCGGTAAACCGAATTAATTAGGTGCACCTCATGAAAGAGCTGAAGATGAAAAACACAAATCATCATCTTGTTAATCTAAACCATCATAAAGGGTACATGCTGATAGAAGCACTGACTGCGATCGCCATTTTTTCGATTGGCTTCCTGGCGATGGCCACCCTGGTGTTCTCGGCCAGCCGCAACAATGAAAATGGAAACCTCCTCACCCAGGCCAATATGTTGGCGCGGCAGACCCTGGAAGAGCTTAAAAATACGCCGGATATTACCACGTTGCCTGAAGAGTTCACTTCTTTTGACGATGGCGGTCGTGTTGATGGAAACGGCAATCCCGGAGGCATTTTCGCCCGTACCTGGACCATAGAAGATGCGCTACACTTTAAGACGTCAAGGGCGATCAGCGTGACGATTGACTGGAAATGGCGTGGGAAAAATCGCAGTATTGTTTTAAAAACCATTACAAAGGGAAATGGGACATGATCACCAATTTGCGCAAAACGATGCCGATTAAAAAAATCAAAACGGCACAAGCCAAGCGGCAGGCGGGCTTTACGCTTGTGGACATTCTTGTCGGTCTTGCCATGGCATCAATATTAATGGTTGCCATTGTCAGTCTTTTTACAACCATGGGCCGCTCCTATACTATCCAAAATGTCGCTGCAGGCGTACAGCACGTTACGCGCGCCGGCATTGACGAGATGGTGATGAACATACGAATGGCAGGTCTTAATCCGCTTAAGGTTGCTGATGTGGGCATAAAAGACGACTATTCCAATACCCGGATTCGTTTTACCTCGGACATCGATGCCAGCGGTGTGATCGGAGATTTTGATGATGAAGACATTGCCTACCTGTTTGAAGAAAATAAGCTCAAGCGGCAAGTCGGCGGAGGCAATAAAATTGAGCTGGTAAGAAATGTTTCTGATTTTTCCCTTTCATACCTGACTGAAGATAACACGGTCCCGGCCGATACCTCGGAAATCAGAACGGTTTTAATTTCAATGACGGTAACGGAACCGGCCGGAAGAGGTGAAAGTATTAGCCGGACCTACTCGACGAGAGTCAGATGCCGTAACCTCGGGCTGTAATGTAATAAGGCTGTGCCTAAAAAAGGAAAGAAAACATGCAGAAGTTAATAAATCCTTTGAAAAATGAGCAGGGTTATTTTCTGATTATATCCACCCTGATGATGCTGGGGTTGCTGACAGTTATCAGCATCGCGGCATCAAATACTGCCAACACGGAAGTTCAGATTGCCGGCAATGATGCGGTGTACCAGCGCAATTTATATCTGGCTGAAGGGGCCGCCCATGGAAGCAGTCGATCGTCTTCAAAACGCCTCAAACCCTCGCGAACTTGGATTTGTTGTGCCTGGGCTCAAAGCGATCGATAATTTAACCTATATTGATTACTGGGATGAAGACCCGGGGGGTAAAAATGGAATTGCTGCTCATGATGCTGCCGGAGATACCCGGTTTGTGGCCGGCTATGAGGGAACCGCTGCCGGTTATTCTTTGGGCATGGGTAAGCCCAAGGTTCACGAGTTTGCGGTTTACGGGCGCACCCAAAAGCAGGGCGTGACCACCATCAAAATCGGATATCGCAGGGCGTTTTAGCACCTGAGATGCGTTGTAGGAGATACTCCCATGTTTAACCCCAACAATATGAATACTTACCTGCAAAGATTTAGATACGGGCACCTGGCGCGGGTACTGGTCATCGGCTTTTGCGTACTGACGGGCGGCATCCTGTTTTTCGGCGCCCTGCCGGCACACGGCGAGGTTGAACTGGCGGATGCGCCCCTGTTTACCCAGATCAATCCGCCGCCCACCAACCTGATGATCCTGCAGGATGATTCCGGCAGCATGACCTTTGAAATCCTGGTCAGGGCAGATATGACGGGAAATTTCCCCAACCCGGACAGCTCAGTACAGAAGGATTCTGTTATGTATTCGATGATATGGGTGATGGTTACAATATACGATGACTGGAGACATATGGGCGAGGAGGGCCGAAAATACTGGCGTTCCCAGTGGTATGAAGTCAATGCGGTGTACTACAACCCCGCTAGTATTTACGAGCCCTGGCCAAGCCACGCAGGGCAAACCTTTTTGCCGGCCGATACCAATGAACCCCTGATTCATCCTTTGCCGAAATACGCCGACGGAAAAACCCTCGACCTGGATGAAAAAGCACTAAAGGTCGGCAGCGTCACCATTCCCCTGGGCCCATTATTTTGTCAGGGCGGATAATGGCACCCGTTTATCTGGTGATCATCGACGGGAAGCAAAGAGAATGATTACTATACGTTTACAACCGACGGCGGAACGCACCCGAATGACAAGATTAAATCAGTTACACCGGCGGATCCCCCGCCCGACATCGCGCGGGACTACGATGACGACCGCCCAGAATTTTGCCAACTGGTTTACCTATCACCGCCGGCGCGAGTTTGTGGCCAAGGCCGCCATTGCCCGGGTCATTCGTGATCTGGACGGCGCGCGCGTTGGAATTTTGGGGATCAACAACAGATCGTTGCACCGCTAAAACCGGTTAAAGCGGTCATCAGCGGTGAATTCAAAGATGAAACCGACAGCGCTCATTGAAACCCTGTATGCCTATAAGTCCAGTGGCGGCACACCGTTAAAAGAGGGGCTGGAGACGGTCGGTGAGTACTTCCGGGTCAACGACGGTGACCTGGAGGGTCAGAAAGGGGATGCACCCTATCCGGCCGACGGCGGTGCCTGCCAGCAGTCGTTTACCATCATTGTCACCGATGGTTATTACAGCGATAAAAATCACACCTTTGATGGTAATATCGATGGTAGCAATTCTGACCCATATAAAGAGTGGGGCGGCGACAGTCAGCCTTATGAAGATGACTACGAGAATACACTGGCCGATATGGCCATGTACTTTTACGCTACGGATCTTTCCACAATGGATGATAAGGTACCGACCAACAGGTGGGATAAGGCCGCCCATCAGCACATGGTCACTTTTGCGGTGGCCTTCGGGGTTTCCGGGACCCTGGATCCGGAAGATTATGAAGATGACCGCACCAGCGAACATTATATGAAGTACATCAAAAATGATGAGCCTCGTGAGTATGGCGATTATGTGGTCTGGCCGTATGTATCCGCCAATCGCCAGCCGGAGTCCATCGATGATCTGTGGCACGCCACCGTAAACGGCAGAGGCGTGTTTGTCAATGCCGGCCAGCCCCAGAAGCTGGTTGAGGGACTGCGGCGGATTATCAAGGACATCAAGGAACGGCAGCCGACATCCGGTGCTTCGGTCACGGTCAACGGGGACTGGCTGTTCGGTAAAATCGGACCGGATGTCCTCATTTTCCAGGGTAGCTACAGCTATATCGATGATGAATGGGGCGGGGAGGTGAGTGCCTACCGCATCAATCAGGTCAGCGGGGAGGTTATTACCGAGCCGCCGGAGTGGCTGGCGTCCGAAAAGCTGCAGGCCAAGGCCTGGGATGACCGCGACATCTTCACTTTTGACGGTGACCAATCGGGCCAGCTGTTTGAATACGGCGATTTGACCGACGACCAGAAAGACAAACTGGGACCGGATGCGGAAAGCGTTGTCAATTTTATCAGGGGCGAAGACCCGGGCGGCGGCGGCAACCGTGCCAACATTCTGGGAGATATTGTGCACTCCGCGGTCGTATTTATCGATGACGTTGTCTATGTGGGCGCCAACGATGGCATGCTGCATGCGTTTAAAGCCGGCGACGGAACCGAAATCTTTGCTTACGTGCCCTATCTGGTATTTGATCACCTCAAGGATCTTGCCGATCCGGACTACGACCACAGATTTTATGTGGACCTGACCCCCACGGTGCAAAAGGGCGAGAAACTCCTGCGCGGGTTCGGGGATCAGGCGATCCTGGTGGGCGGCCTGGGCAAAGGCGGCAGGGGGTATTTTGCCCTTGACATTACGAATCCGCACGCCATGAGTAAAGATCAGGTGTTATGGGAATTTCCCCGGCAGGATACATCGGGGGCGGACGAAGCGGATATGGGGTATTCTTACAGCAAGCCGGTTGTGGCGCAATCTTACAGTGCGACTCATCCCTGGATCGTGATTGCCGGAAACGGCTATAACAGTCCAAACGGTAACTCGGTGTTGTTTATCCTGGATGCTAAAACAGGCGAAGTTATTAAAAACATCCCGGCCGGGACCGGTCCGGACAATGGGCTTTCCAGCCCGATAGCCGTTGACGTGAACCATGACGACGTGGTGGATTTTGTCTATGCCGGGGATCTGAAGGGCAACCTGTGGAAATTTGATCTGGTCAGCGACAGTGCGGTTAACTGGGAGGTGGCATTTGCGGACAGCGGCAGTCAGGCGATGCCCCTGTTTGTCGCCAGGGACTCGGCCGGCGCCCCCCAGCCCATTACCAGTCAGCCGGATGTCATGTTTCATCCTGAGGAACACGGATTGATGGTCGTTTTTGGAACCGGAAAATTTCTAGGCATCGGCGATTATTCAGACGCTCAGATACAGACGATCTACGGTATCTGGGATTACGGCGACACGGTTTTTCAGGCTCCCGATCTCTGGAGCCCCGATGACGACAATGAATATCTGGGCGCATTTGTGAGTCGAGACCGGTCTGTCAGACAGCTTTCCAATACCTATCTTTCGGAGAAAGTGAAGCTGTTGAAGCAGGTGGCAACTGATTTTCCAGTCGATTCCGGCACGGGGGAAATAACCGTGCGGATTCTGACTGCGAACCCACCGGTCTGGGATACGAGGCCCGATCCCGATGGCGGCGGCCAATTGCCGGATCCAACAAACACGCGCGACAATGATGCCGGCTGGTACCTGGATCTGGATGTCTATGCCGGCGAGCGGGTTGTCAGTGACGTTATCTTGCGGGACGGCATCCTGATTGTGATCGGTTTTATTCCCGAACAAATCCGCTGCGGCTCGGGCGGTGACTCCGTTTTTATGGAATTGAATGCTTTCAGCGGCGGTTCGATCGGGGCCATTCAGTTTGATATTCATGATGATGGCAGCGTTGGTGAGGATGATCTGGTCGAAGTCCTAATAGATGGAACGATGGTTAAAGTCCCACCGTCCGGCAAGAAACTGGCGGGCCATATTCAACCGCCGGCCATCCTCAAGCTGAACGCGAAAACAGAGAAGAAATATCTAAGTTCCTCCTCCGGCGGTATTGTCGAGATCAGCGAAAAGGTGGCGAAAACCGGCATCGTCTATTGGATGGAACTCCGAGAATAGCACCGGCCGGCCAACGGATGGCCATCTGCCGGGTTCATTTTCCGGATTGAAAAAGCGCCTTGCAACTTTAGCTGCAAGGCGCTTTCAATTGGTGCCCAGGCGGGTGAGCTCAAATGCCATCCGCTATAAGTTTACGCGGTTATCTGGAAAGTTCCAGTTGCATACGTCCGTTAGTTATCTCACCACGAAGATCACGAAGGCAGCATATAATGAATTTACAACCGCCTTGTTTTCTTCGTGCCCTTCGTGGTTGAAACAGCATAACTTGGGCCTTCTGCATATCCGTATAAGTTCAATTACTGAATCGGTGAGCGGATTTTTGATCCCGGTTCAAATTCCCTATCGGCTTTGGTTACAATCACGGTGGCGGTTGTATTTTCGGTGTGAACGACCAGTAATTCAGCAAAATCAACCGGCAGCAGCAGTATTTTTTCTTTCTTTTTGGGATGAAGGCGTTCTTTTACCCGATAGAATACGTTGTAGAATTGTCCGGGTTGCACCCCATCTTTTTTGCCCTTATCGATAAAAGCGATCATCTGGTCGCCGATGAGCCTGTTGTGATCTTCGGCTTCGACGATGTTGCCCTGCAGGCCTTTGGGGCTGTCTTTTACAATGAAATCAGGTATGCGCCGGTAATAGGGCATTAACTTGTCTTCAAGATGAATCGGGCGATAGGCTTCGATTACCGTTCCGATGGCATAGCTGGGCTGTACCAGGGTAATTTCGACCACACCGGTCAGCATATGCTGAATGCCGATATACTCACCTGTAAATCGAGCTTTGATCGGTAATAACGTTCGATAGATGGTGTAGCGCTGGCCGGGCACCATTTTAAAATCATCTTCGGGCCGGATGTAGACGATGTCTTCCGAATTGATCATTTCTTTGGTTTCCAGCACCTTAAAAATGGCACCTTTGGGTGCCACGGGCTGTTTGCGAATAAAACCGACCCGATCCAGGGCGGCATAATTATAGTGGATCAGAGCCTCCAGAGTGGGTGGCGCTACCGCCATTTTCTTTTCGCTGATTTTTTGAGATCCGGTCCGACGTAACAGCCGGATGCGCTCGCCCGGGTAAATGCGATGGGGATTGGCAATCTGGTTGTTTTCCTGCCACATCTCCGGCCATAACCAGGCAGAATCAGAAAATTTACGGCTAAGATCCCAGAGCGTGTCGCCTTTCTGAACCGTGTAGTAAAACCCGGTTTCGTGCTCAATTACTTTTTCGTTTTCGGCGGCCTGCAGTGAAAACGGCATTACCACAAGCATTGTAATCAAAATCGATAACCACATTTCAATTCGGAAATTTATTTTAAAATTCATCAGAAGCCCCACTTCGTTTTAAGTTTGCAGTCGTATCAAAAAGTAGTTTATTTATAATAAGATTACCTGTTTATGGCTGATTTGTCAAGTTTTGCAATCCTGCCGGTTGTTGAGCGGCGGCAAAAAAAGCCCCCATGGCATAAAAACATGCCATGAGGGCTTTTTGCAGATCATTTTGTAGTTGAATCAGCGGATGGTCATGTTACCTTACATCATTCCGCCCATGCCGCCCATGCCGCCGCCCATGCCGCCGCCCATGCCGGGAGCGCCGCCGGGCATGCCTTCGGCTTTTTCTTCGGGCTTTTCGGCCACCATCGCCTGGGTGGTCAGCATTAAAGCGGCCACACTGGCTGCGTTTTGCAAGGCCAGGCGCACCACCTTGGTCGGGTCAATCACACCGGCTTTTATCAGATCCTCGTAGGTGTCAGTCTCGGCGTTGTAACCAAAAGGACCCTGCGCGTTTTTGACCTTGTCAATCACCACCGAGCCTTCGCGGCCGGCATTGTTGGCTATCTGGCGCAGCGGCTCTTCAATGGCGCGCATAAGCACCCTAACCCCCACCTTCTGATCGGCTTTGATTTTGATCTTTCCCAAGACCTCCAGACAACGGACCAGGGCGACACCGCCGCCCGCAACAACTCCTTCCTCAACAGCGGCGCGGGTTGCGTTCAATGCATCTTCAACCCGGGCTTTTTTCTCTTTCATTTCGGTTTCGGTCGCTGCGCCCACATTAATGACCGCAACGCCGCCGATGAGCTTGGCCAAACGCTCCTGGAGTTTTTCGCCATCGTAGTCGGAAGTGGTTTCATCGATTTGGGCCCGAATTTGTTTGACCCGGCCTTCGAGCGCCGAACGGGAACCGGCGCCGTCGACGATGGTCGTATTATCTTTATCGATGGAAATTCTTTTGGCGCTTCCAAGATCCGAAACAGCTAAATTTTCGAGCTTGATGCCTAAATCTTCAGATACGACCTGGCCGCCGGTTAAGATGGCGATGTCTTCCAGCATGGCCTTGCGTCTGTCGCCGAAGCCGGGGGCTTTTACGCCCGCAACCTGAAGCGTACCCCGCAGTTTATTTACGACCAAAGTCGCCAGGGCTTCTCCGTCGATGTCCTCCGCAATAATCATGAGGGGTTTGCCCATTTTGGCAACCTGTTCAAGGATCGGTAGCAGGTCTTTCATCTGGCTGATTTTTTTCTCATTAATTAAAATGTAGGGGTCTTCCAGGGAAGCGACCATTTTTTCCGGATCGGTTACAAAATAGGGTGAAAGGTAACCCCGGTCAAATTGCATCCCCTCTACGACCTCTAATGTAGTTTCCATGCTTTTGGCTTCTTCAACCGTGATGACACCTTCTTTGCCGACTTTGTTCATGGCTTCGGCAATGATGTTTCCGATGGTTTCATCGTTGTTGGCTGAGATGGTGCCGATCTGGGCGATTTCGCGCTGATCTTTCGTGGATTTGCTCATTTTCTCAAGTTCTTTTACCGTAGTTTCCACACCCGCATCGATGCCTCTTTTGATTGCCATGGGGTTGTTGCCGGCGGCAACCAGTTTTTGGCCTTCTTCGTAGATTGAGCGCGCCAGCACCGTGGCCGTCGTTGTACCATCACCGGCCATATCGCTTGTTTTACTGGCAACTTCCTTTACCATCTGGGCGCCCATATTTTCAAATTTATCCTCCAGTTCGATTTCTTTGGCGACCGTGACACCGTCTTTGGTGACCGTCGGAGAACCCCAGGATTTGTCAAGAACCACGTTGCGGCCTTTAGGACCCAGCGTAACAACCACAGCATCTGAAAGCGTCCTCACGCCGTTAAGCATTAATTCACGGGCCTTCATGTCATACTTAATTAGTTTAGCAGTCATCTTTATTTAACCTCCATCATATATTGAAATTTTATTTTTAATCAATAATGCCGAGCACATCTTCTTCCCGCATAATTAAATATTCGTTACCTTCGATTTTTACCTCGCTGCCGGAGTATTTGCCAAATAGAATTCGATCGCCCTTTTTGATCTCGAGGGCAATGCGTTTGCCATTTTCATCAACCTTGCCTTTTCCCACAGCAACAACCTTACCTTCCGCCGGTTTTTCTTTGGCGGTATCCGGAATAATGATGCCTCCCTTGGTTTTTTCCTCTTCGCCTACTCGTTCAACTAAAATTCGATCCTGCAATGGTCTGAGTTTCATCGTTTAAGTCTCCTTTTCGAATAATATCAAATATATTTCGAAGTGTTGAAATTCTTACCGCAATAATGCATTTCCCTTTTTCTGTTTTGGGGTTGAGATGTCACCTCCCTTCCAGCTAGTCTTATATTTATAAATGAAAAAAATTTTAAGAATTTGGAGTTCATTAGTGTTAGATTTTTGTGAAATAATAAGCACATTATTTTGTTTGTAAAGAGATATTGTCCTAATTTTTTTGGTTTTTTTTGACAAAATGATCCATATCGTAGTTGAACGAAAGCGGAGTGCGTTAGTACCTTAGAAATTATTTTTGTGCATTATGTGGCAAAAAATTTTATTAGGCTATTTTCCCTATCTTCAAATGATTGAATATTTTCGATTGAATATTGAATATTTAAGGTCCGCGGCGGATCAATTTTAAAAAGACCTATCAAAAAAATGACGGAGCGAAGCGACTTCCACAAATATTCAATTTTCAATAGTCAATAGTCAATTCCGGCTTGTCCGGGTTAGGGAATAGAGCTGTCTTTCGATGCTTTAGGGGTTTTCTTTTTGGAAGAGGGTGTTGCGCTTTCTGATGCTTTCGAATGATCCGTTTTCTTCGGGGCGGCGTTGTCGGGTCTTGATTTGTTGGCGTAATCGGTGACGTACCATCCCGTGCCCTTCAAATGGAAGCTGCTGTGCGAAATAAGTTTATGAAGCCTTCCAGAACAATGCTTGCATTTAACCAAAGGTTTATCCGAAAATTTCTGAAAGACTTCCTCAATTTTAGCGCATTTTGAGCATTCGTATTCATATATCGGCATTTACCTGCAACCTCCGTTGTTAACTTGTCATTTCAATTATAGATGCGTGTTTGTCGTAAAGTCAATAGGCCGAACCGATTTATGCGCATAAAAAAAGTGGCGCGTTCAGCTATTGCGCATGCCTTCAAGCGGCTGTCGCCATTTGTCATAAAAATCAAGAACTGCCGGCATTCCTGAAACCTGAACCGGATGCAAAATTTGATGGGTACTTTCATGGACTCGTTTTTCTTCAGACAGCTTTTCGCCGGGGCTTGCATCAAAGTTCTGCAGAAATTTGCTGAATCGCACGATGTGGATCAATTCGTGGGTGATGATATAGAGACAAAATGGAAAAAGCTTCATAAGCGCCATTTTTTCCAGCGTGGAATGAATCGCATGGTCCTGAAGGCATATTTTATAGTAGTCGAAAACACCGGAACCTAAAGGCATCTCCTTGTGGTGGCCCTCATAACGAACAATCTGTGCAAACGGGCCATGCACAATTTCCTCCGGAGCAAGCTCAACCAGGGTCTTGACATCATATTTTGGCCGCAGCCATTCGCTGGCCGACATTTTGTAGTGGTTACTGACGAGCTCTTCAGCCATCGACACGACATTATTGACGATGGTATTCTCATCTTTTGAAAATGTTTTCAGGTGCTGCATTTCTTTATTTCAGCCAAAATCGATCGCCGGTCTTGGGGCAACAATTGATCGGGTCCGGGGGTGGTGATCTATGGTGTCAAACAGCGGCGAGCTTGGCTTCCTGTATGTGGCGGGAGATGGCTTCTTCAAGGCGTTTGCGAGCTGCATCTGTGTTTTGCACGAACCTGACCCCCATTCCCCGATGGATGACTTTTTCTTTCGGCACATTCATATTTGACCACACCACTTCAGCGTTCAGTGAAAACGTATCCTGATTGGGCACTTCTAGATAGAGTCGAAATTGTTCATTTAGCGCTATCGACTCCCGGCAGATAACAAATGCCCCCCCCAGGCTGATATCTTTTAAGCGGACCTTGATCGACCCGTGGCGTATTTCCACTGCCGCCGGCCAGGATATCTGCAGTCGGGGGTGCCGGCGCATTTCTTCCCCGTTAATTCTTTGAGAGCGGTTAAGCAATTGAACCGATTGATCAGTCCTCAGGCTGCGTTTGATAAACGAATGAAAAAACCAGAATATAATCAGACCGGCGAATATCGCCGCCCCGATTGCCATGCTTGTTACAAGTATGCCGCTGTCCATATCGACTCTATCTGCTTTCATGCAAAATATAGTACATTAGAAATTATTTTTTTGCATTTTGTGGCAAAATTTCTTGGTACCAACCGCTTACCGGATTCATGGTAGCGGAATACTGGAATGGTGGAACAGTGGAACACTGGGTTTTAATCGGAATACGATCTGTTAAAGTTTAAAAATTGATCTGATCCCTATTTATGGCCCAATATTCCAGCAATATTCCAATATTCCAAAGTGTTGCATGCATGCGCGTTATGGATAATATAATGATTGCCTGTTTGGTTCCGGCCGTCCGAGATAGAACTATAGCATATACCGGCCCGGTTTTCCAATTCAAAAAAAAATGTAGACATCAATCATGCGGGTATGTTATGAATTATTTTTATTATTTCATTGTTTAAAAAAACATTGAGAAGGGGGGTGAAGCATTGGGCAGTGTCGTAAAAAAGCGCAGAAAGAAAATGAGAAAACATAAACACAGAAAACTTTTGGCCAAGACGCGCCACCAAAGAAGGAAGGGCAAATAATGATCCCGGAAGTTTTTTCCTGTAAAGGGTAAAAAGAGCACCGTTTCAAGAAACGGTGCTCTTTTTAATTTATTAGCATTTGGTTACTAAGCGGCAAACACCACGCTCTGGGCTGAAATCAACGCCAGACCACTAAAGCCAGGATTCTTTACTCTGCAGGCCCTTTGAGGTATTTTAAAAATTCCGAGTCGGTTGAAAGAATGAGCGAACTATTTTTATCCAATACTTCGCGGTAAATCTCCAGCGTTTGAACAAAAGAGTAAAATTCAGGGTCCTTGCCGTATGCTTCAGCGTAAAGGATGGTTGCCTCGGCGTCGGCAGCACCTTTAATTTTCTGAGCTATCTTATAGGCTTCGGATTCAATCTCCTGCAAATCCCTTTCCTTTTCACCTAAAATTTTTTGGGCCTCCCCCTTTACCCTCGGAACGAAATTTTTCCGCAATTTGGTTTCGCTCGGCAATCATGCGCCCGTACACAGACTTTCTGACCTGCTCCACATAGTTGATGCGCTTAATTTTTACATCTACCAGTTCGATGCCAAAGGGGGCCAGTTTCGGTTGGGCCTGTTCCATGATGCCCTGGGTAATTTTTTGGCGACCGACAGAGATGTTATAGGAAACCCGGGTTCCGCGGTCCGATTCTTCCAGGCCGATCTCCGCGGTGTCCAGTTCACGGTTGGATTTGCGCACCGCCTCGATCAGGTGGTGGGAGGTAATAAAGTTTCTAACCGCCGGGTCGATAATGTCATTGAGTTTTCCAACCGCATTAAATCGGTTGTTTACGGTCTGGAAAAATTTAACCGGATCCACAATTCTCCATCTGGCAAAGGTATCGACCCAGATAAAGGTTTTGTCCAGGGTGGGGACCTGTCCGGGGTCGCCATCCCACTCCAGCAAGTTTTTATTGAAATAATTGGCGGTTTGGATAAACGGGATTTTAAATTTTAGACCCGGATCTGTTTTGGGTTCACCCACAATTCGGCCAAATTGGGTGATAACCACCTGTTGGGTTTCGTCAACCGAATAAGCGGCGCTGTAAATGACAAAGGCGATAATGGCCACAGGAATCAGAAAGACGCTTTTATTTTTCATTTTTCACCACTGCTTTGCTGTCCGAGGTTAATCGATTGCCCCATGTTGAGGAACGGCAACAGATTTTTCTGATCGGAGTCGATGATATATTTTTGTCCCATATTGGGAAACGTTTGTCTTATGGTTTCAAGATAAAGTCGCCGTTTGGTAATATCTTTGGCATTAACATATTCATTGTACAGGGCCACGAATCTGGCGGCATTACCCTTCGCCCGGTTCACGCGGTTTAATGCATACCCTTCAGCCGCCTTAACCGTTCTCTCGGCTTCACCGCGGGCGGCCGGGATGGCTTTATTGTAACCTTCTTTGGCCTGATAAATCATTTGTTCCTTTTCCTGAACAGCCTGGTTCACCTCATTGAACGAAGGCTGCACCGGGGGGGGGCACGTTGGTCTTTTTCATCTCGATGGTAACAATATGGATTCCGGTTTCAGCCTGGTCCAGTTCGATTTGCAAAAGATCTTTGGCCTCTACCGCAATTTCATTCCGTTTGCTGATGACTTCATTAATACTGCGGTCACCGACCACCAGCCGCATCGCGGCTTCGGACATATCGTTCAGCAAGCGGCGGGAGTCTCGAACTTTAAACAGATAATCAAAGGGGTTCTTAACCCGGTATTGGACAATCCAGGGCACGATGGCCACGTTTAAATCTCCGGTCAGCATGAGGGATTGGCCTTGATTTTCACCGCCGGACCTGACCCGGGATCTGAGGTCTACCTGGGGTGTGCTGAAACCGAACTCAGCTGTCTGGATTTCACGGACGTTGACCTTGGTAACTTTTTCGATGCCCACGGGCAGCTTGAAGTTTAGACCCGGCTCGGTCGTGCGTACATATCGGCCAAAAAATTGAACCACACCGACTTCATTTTGCTTGACGGTAAAGACGGATGTAATTGCCAGGGCCACCAGTAAAAGTACGATAATAAACAAGGGGCCGCCCGGGAATTTGATTTTTTTGATCTTATCGACAAATTCGCCCATTTGCGGCGGAACCCCGCCTTGTGCCATGCTGTTGCTTTTTTAGCTTTTCCCAATCCCAACTCATATTCGAAGTCCTTTATTTGTCAAATCATAAGAATTTCTAAGATAAAATAGGTTACCCGGTCCAGCAAGTCAAGCAAAAAGCAAATTGAGGAGAATAACATAGATGAAAACACCTTGCGCATATGTTGCGGTTCAAGAATCGGAAAAATTCTGCTATAGTCTTTACCATATGAAAAACCCGGACAAACCAACAGATTTCGTTCATATTCGAAACATCCTTGATGATGTTTTAAAACCGTATCGATCCAAACCTGATTTTGAGCTCAAAGAAGTTTGGCGTCTGTGGGACGAGGCTGTGGGAGAAACCATTGCACAAAACGCCCACCCGGCCGCCTTTAAAGGTAAACTTCTCATTGTGCATGTCAGCAGTTCGACCTGGGTTCACCAGCTGCAATTTTTGAAAAATGATATGATCATCAAATTAAACGCAGCACTCGGAAAACCGCTTTTAGAAGAAATAAAATTTAAGATCGGACCGTTATAGCGGTTGTCATAAATATGTTCCGTTTGCCGGATTTCCTAACAGGAGACAATATAATGTGTAACGGTATAAAATTATAATAAACCTGACAACCGCTATAGGATGATTGAATTCAGAGGTCGGTTAACAGAAGTCAGAAGCCGGAGATCAGTCAACAGATAACAGAAAACTGAAAACAGAGGGAAGACGACAGACCAGGTGTTTCATCTTCCAGTTTTGATCATCTGTCTTCTGACTTCTGATCTCTGTCCTCTGAAATATACAACCTGAGAGTGACCAGCAGCCAGATGCCAGGAACCAGAGACCAGCAGCCAGAGGACTGAAAGTTTGACAACCATGAACTCGCTGACAACCGATACATTCTTTGGCGGCAAACTCCATATAAAACAGGGGGCGTCGGGATATCGGTTTTCTCTCGACGCGGTCTTATTGGCTTGTCATGCCGGTCCGCGAGCAGATGAAAGGTTGCTTGATTTAGGAACCGGCTGCGGCATCATTCCGCTAATTTTGACCTATCGCAATCCGAACATCGCCGCATTCGGCATTGAAATCCAGAAAGACTTAGCCGAGCTGGCAATTTTAAATGTAAAGGCGAACCACATGCAGAATCGAATTACGGTGCTTCGCCAGGATATGCGTGACCTGAAACCGGATATGATCGGCGGACCGGTGGACCTGGTCGTTTGCAATCCCCCTTACCGCAAACCCAATTCCGGAAGGTTAAACCCGGATGCACAGCGGGCAATCGCCCGGCATGAATTAAAAGTGAGTTTAGCCGATGTGCTGCAGACCGCCCGACGAATGCTGCGAACCGCCGGCCGGTTTGTTACCATTTATACCGCGGAGCGTATCGTCGAATTGCTTTCTCAAATGCGTACAGAGGGTGTTGAACCCAAATTTATGCGCTCGATTCATTCGCAGCTGGATACGGAAGCCAAACTCATTTTAGTCGACGGGGTAAAGGGTGCGCAACCCGGCGCCCGGCTCGGTCCGCCGTTGATCATCTATGATACGGACGGGGAATATTCCAAAGAAGTTCAGGGAATGTTCGTGCCTTGACAGTGTGGGTTAAAGGGGTTATTGAGTACTACCCATTTAGGTCTTTACTTGATGAATCAGCTTGCCGGAAGGGTGGCCGAGCGGTTGAAGGCGGCGGCCTCGAAAGCCGTTGAGGGTCTTTAGGCTCTCCGTGAGTTCGAATCTCACCCCTTCCGCCAATAAAATTACTGCGTAATTTTATTTATTAAAAAGCTTTGAGTATCAAAGATTTTTAGGAGAGATGTCCGAGCTGGCTGAAGGAGCACGACTGGAAATCGTGTGTGCTGTCACAAGCGGCACCGAGGGTTCGAATCCCTCTCTCTCCGCCAAAAAAAAATGCCTAAAATGCCTAAAATTGGAAAATGCCTAAAGTTAAGGTAATTGACAAGGGCAGCCATTAATTTTAGGCATTTTAGTCATTCTAAATTTTAGGCACTTTATTATGTCCTATCTCGTGCTTGCGCGCAAATACCGCCCACAGACTTTTGACCGGGTTATTGAGCAGGATCATGTGACCCGTACCCTGTCCAATGCAATATCCTCCGATCGTGTTGCCCATGCAATACTTTTTTCCGGACCGCGAGGAACCGGAAAGACCACGGTCGCCCGGATACTGGCTAAAGCGATGAATTGCAAAGCAGGGCCGATTCCCGCACCCTGCAACGACTGCCGGTCATGCAGGGAAATCACCTCCGGTAATGCTGTCGATGTGTTTGAAATCGATGGCGCTTCAAACAACAGCGTTGACCAGGTTAGAGAGTTGCGCGACCATATCAAGTATATGCCCGCCCACAGTATCTACAAGATCTATATTATCGATGAAGTCCACATGCTCAGCATGCAGGCTTTCAATGCGCTGCTAAAAACGCTCGAAGAACCGCCGCCCCACGTCATGTTCATATTTGCGACAACCGAACCGCAAAAGATTCCGATAACGATTTTATCTCGATGCCAGAGACACGATTTTCGGCGTCTCAGTCTGAAATCGATGATTCAGCATATGGTTTATATTTGCCAGGAAGAAGATTTCAAAATACCGCAAGAAAGCCTGGTCCTGATTGCGCGCGAAGCCACCGGGAGCATGCGGGATGCGTTGAGTTTGCTCGATCAGGTCCTATCGTGCTTTAAAGGTTCGGTGAGCCATGATCAGGTCCTGGAAATTTTAGGCGTCATTGACCGAAAAGATGTGTTCGATCTTTGCAGCACCATCCTGCAGGGAGATATTGCCGTCATACTGGATGCTCTGGATAATTGTTACCAGCGCGGACATGACTTGAAAAAGCTCTATGCGAATTTACTTGAACATTTGCGGAATCTGCTGATTGTTAAAATGGGACAGAATGTCGCCAAATTGGTCGATCTTCCCGATAATGAACTCACTCAGATGACCGCCCAAACCCGGGAGGTCCCTTTTGCTGTTTTGAACCAAATTTTTGACTATCTCTTCCGGGAGGAGGCTTCTATCCGGCTGTCTTCCGATCCCAAACTCGCACTCGAAATGGCCTTTATTCGGCTGCACCAGATGAAACCGGCGTTGCCGATTGATGTGCTTATTGATAAACTGGATCTTTTGAGACAGGAAATTCACAACTCGCCGGGCGGCGGACTTGCAGAGCAGAAACCGGATGTGAAATCGCCGTCGCCTGAGTCGGAACAACAATTGGAAAATGGGCATTTAGATTCAACACCGGATCCGTCGCCTTCGGCACCGGAACCACCGACCGCCGCAGATGACACGTTGAAAGATCTGGATGCCACCTGGAGTCGGCTTTATGGAATAATTTCCCAGAAAAATCCATCGCTGGGAGCCAATTTGTCCAGATGTCGCCTGAAGCAGGTGTCGACCGATCATATCGAAATTGAAGTGTGCGGCAATGGATTTACCTTGAACATGCTGCAGCGTGACAAAAATAAGGCCATCTTAAAGAAGATTTGCACGGCGTATTTTGGAGAAGAAAAAAACGTTGTGCTGACAACCTCATCTGAACCGGACGATGAGAGTCCAAAAAAAAATCCCAAAATGACCACCTTCTAAAGCAAAAAGCGTTAAGCCATCCATTGGTGGCGGATGCCATAGAGATTTTTAAAGGTAAATTAATAGATGTCAAAATTAATTCATAAGCCAACGCGTCAGATTTTGACTATTATTGCAGGATTCCATGTAGACGGCCCCAAACCACTGTGGTTAACCGCTACATGCTTTCAATATGTTATCCGTTAATTATATCATCCAGGAGGTGTTGCATGAAAGGTATGGGCAATATGATGAAACAGGCCCAGAAGCTCCAGTCGCAGATGTTAAAGTTGCAGGAAGAAATGGCCGGGAAAACAGTGGAAACCACTGCCGGCGGCGGCATGGTAAAAGTTGTCGCCAACGGCAAACAGCAAATCGTTTCCATCCAGATTGAAAAAGAGGTCGTCGATCCGGAAGATGTGGAAATGCTCCAGGATTTAATACTGGCCGCTGTAAATGAGGCCCTGACCAAATCCCAGGAAATGGTTACCGCCGAAATGAGCAAATTAACCGGTGGCCTGAATATTCCGGGAATAATGTAGCCCGGGTTGCGGGCTACGCGTTCCGCGTTTCGGGTTGTTACCGTCTAATCTCTAAACTCGCAACCCGTAACCCGCAACATATACCTTGAGCCGATTCGTCATTACATTTTTAAAAGCATCAAGTGGAATTAACCAGCACATAATCTTGATAAGGTAACATCAGATATGAGCCATTACCCTCCATCGATCATCAATTTAATAAAAAGCATTGCCAAACTGCCCGGAATCGGAGAAAAGACCGCAGAACGACTGACCATGCACATCCTGCGCTCACCCCGCAAAGAAGCCGAGCGATTATCGAACGCGATCATGGAAGCCAAAGAGAAGGTGCGCTTATGCAGGCGGTGCTATGGTCTCAGCGACGATGAAGTCTGCAAAATCTGTGCGGATTCTACCCGAGATGCTTCCCTTTTATGCGTTGTCGAACAGCCGGCTGACATGGTGGCAATGGAAAAATCAGGAGCCTTCACCGGGCGGTATCATATATTGTCCGGCGTGCTGTCTCCCATGAACGGTGTGGGGCCTGACGATATTCGCATGGCCGAGTTGATCGCAAAGATTGAACGCAGCCAGATCAAAGAAGTGGTGCTGGCTACCAGTACGACTGTGGAAGGTGAAGCGACCGCTTCCTATATTGCAGAGCATCTGGCAACGTATCCGCTAAAGGTGACGCGCATCGCCTCCGGTGTGCCGATCGGAGGCGATTTGAAATATGTGGATCAAGTCACATTGAGAAAAGCCATGGAGACCCGCCGTGACATCTGATGCCGTGACGCCGCAAGATTTGTTTGCCTGCCAGAATTGCGGGCACTGCTGCAAAGGGTATGGCGGCACCTATATCACCGAGTTTGAGATTGACGATATCTGTCGGTATCTGGGCCTGGATCGCAAACGATTTATGCGGAACTACTGTCAGATTTCCGGAGGCAAGCCGCTGGTTGCCCAGGCTGAAAACGGTTATTGTATATTCTGGGATCAGCTGTGTACGATTCATGCGGTTAAGCCGGACATGTGTCGTAAATGGCCCTTTATCGAAAGTATCCTGGTGGATGCCGGAAACTGGCAGTCCCTGGCGGCTTCCTGCTCCGGCATGCGGACCGATTTTAGTGACGATCAGATACAAAAATGCGTCCACGATGTTATTAAAAAATCCTGTTAAAATCTTTATCTGGTTGTCCAGAAAGAATAAGTGGTATTGAATGTGGGAGCGGCTTCCAGCCGCGACAGTTGAATTCGCGGCTGGAAGCCGCTCCCACAGAGGGTTTATCTAAGAGAACTTGGACTTTCCAGATAAGCAGAAAACCTCATTTATTATGATTGGTATATTCGATTCAGGCGTCGGCGGTTTAACCGTTGCCAGAGCGGTCATGAAGCAAATCCCGGGATATGACATTGTGTATTTCGGCGATACGGCGCATACGCCTTATGGGACCAAAAGCTGCGAAACAGTGATCGGCTATACCATAAATAATATTGAATTTCTTTTGAGCCAGGGAGCCGAGCTCATCGTCATTGCATGTAATACCGCTTCAAGTGTTGCTACGGCCCCGGTTCTGGAACGATTTTCTGTTCCCATTTTTGAAGTGATTACGCCGGCAGTTGAACTGGCGGTCCAAACATCAAAGAATCTTAAGTTCGGCATAATTGGCACCCGCGCAACCATAACCAGTGGTATTTATGAAAAAAAAATTGTTGAAAACCAACCCCAGGCCAGGGTCTATTCAGTTGCCTGTCCGCTGCTGGTGCCCCTGGTTGAGGAGGGGTGGCTGAATAAAGCGGAGACGGCAATGATCGTAAAAAAATATCTGCAACCCCTGAAAACCCGCCAGATCGACACACTCATATTGGGTTGTACCCATTATCCCCTTCTGAAAAAAGTCATTCAAAGAAAAATCGGAAGGCGCGTTCAATTGATCGATTCCTCCCTCAGCGTCTCCCATAGCGTTAAAACTTTTCTTGCCGCTAACACCGATATCGACCGGCGGCTGGGCCGAAATGACCACCTGACGCTTTTTGTGTCCGATGTCACCGATCAGTTCAAGAAGATCGCGGAAATGACATTGAAGACCCATATCACCTTTGAATGCGTCAGAATATAATTTAGGTTTCAGGTGTCGGGTGTCAGGTGTCAGGGGACAGAGATCAGACGACAGAAGACAGATGATAAAAAACTGGAAGATAAATCACCCTATCTGACCTTTGCAACTTATTTGTGGGACATGACACTGGGTCGTGTATCCAAAAGGCGAGCAATGAGCGATCAGGAAAAATCCAGGCAGCAACTTATCAGGGAACTTTTGGAATTACGGGAATCGGCCAGGCAGTTAGAATCCCGACACCGGCGTGCGGAAGAGGCTTTGAAGGAGAGCCAGCAGCAACTGCAACAGGCTCAAAAAATGGAAACGCTGGGCACTCTGGTGGCCGGAGTCGCCCATGAAATTAACAATCCGATTAACCTGATCATGTACAACCTGCCGTTGATTCGGAAAATCTGGTCCGATTTTCTACCAATGCTGATGGAGCAAAAGAAAAATTTTCCAGATCAAAAATTTGGCGGGTTTACCTATGAATTTATAGAAGACAATTTGTCCCAGCTGATTGCGGATATGGATATGGCGGCGAATCGCGTGGCTAAAATCGTTTCCGATCTGAAGAATTTTTCCAAACAATCAAATGTTGCCGAAAAGTCGGCATTGCAGGTGAATACAGCCGTTAAAAATGCGCTGAGGCTGGCGCAAACGACCCTGAGAAAATCAGGGGTGCAAATTGAACTTGAACTGGGTGAAGATCTGCCTTCAATGCAAGGAAACCTTCAGAGTATCGAGCAAATTATTTTAAATATTATCATCAATGCCATTCAAGCGATCGATCATGAGAGCGGCATCATCCGGATTCGTACCGGGTTTCAAATAAAGGACGGACGCATTATAATTGCCATCAGCGATAACGGCCGTGGAATCTCCGCAGCCGTTGCTGATAAATTATTTTTACCGTTTGTCACCGATAAGCAGGCAGAAGACGGGACCGGCCTGGGGCTGTCCGTCACTTACGGGTTGGTGCAGTCTCATGGTGGAGATATTTCTTTTGAAACCCGCAAAGGAATAGGGACTACCTTTACGATTTCAATGCCGCCCCTGCTGAAACGCGAAGCGGCCAAAATCCTGATCGTCGATGATGATCGAACCATTCGGGAGATGCTGATCGA
>PVMK01126337.1_pt1 | contig 28555 bp, 31 predicted proteins | sample 1853481 | NCBI WGS metagenome assembly PVMK01 (sample SAMN08533507, study PRJNA380276) | Marine sediment metagenome, whole genome shotgun sequencing project. | reverse complement strand
AGACGGCAAGAAACAATGGTTCGAGGTGGAAGATCAGTTCGATATCGGGGAAAAGTGGGACCGGCAGCCGGCGGCATACAATCATTATAACCGGACCATTTTCATCTCGGCCCGGGTCCTGAAAAATCCCGGGCTGGAAGCGGTCCTCAAACACGAGATCAATCATGCCATTGATCTGAATTTTCAGGACGACCCCCGCTTGAACGCCAAATGGAAGGCTTACATCAGAAAACTTTACAACGCCGCCCGGCGGCAGGCAACGATCGCCTTCGACGAACTCGATCCCCACGAATACTTTGCCGGAATCGAACCGCTTTAGATTACATTTCCCTCTTTGACAAAATCAAAAAATTGATCTTTAATTGAAAAAATGAAAAAATATTTTGACATTTTAGAGCTTGATGGGTCGGCCTCGATCGAAGAGGTGGAACAGGCCTATAAAGAACTGGCTGAAGCCTGGCGCCCGGAAAGCTATCAGAATCTGCCGCGCTTCAAACGCAAAGCTGAGATCAAGCTAAAAGAAGTAAACGACGCCTATGAGCGCCTCAAATCCTATCTGCTGGTAAAACAGTCCGGTGCGGATCAAAAGGTTTTTGCTTTGCCGGCAGACCGGTCGCCGGAACCGGAACCGCTGCCTGCTGAAGGAACCCAACCGCCGCAAATCAGCAGCCCCTCCCAAAGAAAAAAACTGTTGTTGAGTTTAATAGCCGTCGTTGCCGTTTTGAGCGCCCTGATGCTCTATCTGATTTCAGATCGCCAAAAGCCGCAAATACAGAAACTTCAAACGATTGTCGCCGCAAAAGAAAAACCGGCACCAGATAGCGATACCGCTTCAGCGCCGGTTTCAGCGGAACGTCTCAAAAAAGGATCTGAATTAAATTCAGCAGGCAAATTTAACGCCGAAAAGCGATCCGCTTCCGCTAAAACGGCCGCAAATAATACGCCCATGCCAAAACGACCCGACACTGTGGGCCTGCTGACTCAAAAAGCGCTGAGCAGATACAATCGGAATCCAGTTCGGGTCAAAAGAATCCAAAATGGTCTGATCACAGTTGGCTATAATACGGGGCCGATTGACGGCGTCATTGGCCCGCTGACAACCGGTGCGTTAAAACAATTCGCCGGTGACCATGACCACATCATTGAAGCCGGCGGTCTGCTCGCTTCAGATTTAACAAACGCCGTGCTCGTTTTTGCCGAAGTCGCGGCGACCCATCCGGATTGGGATCGAATTATCGGCAGTCAAGATTTTGCGCGCTGGCTGGACAGCCAGACGTATATGTCGGTAAGCCAGGTTAAAAAATTAAAGAAATCCGCAACCGCCCGGCAGGTTATAGATGTGCTCGCTTTGTATAAATCCGACAAAAAAAAGCCATGAGCACTGCCGACCCTGCCCTGCTATAGCGTTTGTCAAAATAACGTTCCGATAGCGGTAGTTTGTTGTGTTTTCTCCGGGTTGTCGATAACGTCCAATATGGCCTGATGCAAACGCTCTAATAATATAGCGGTTGTCTTCTTTTATTATATTTTCAAACCGTTACACACCACCATTTCGCTTGTTAGGAAATCCGGCAAACGGAACATATTTATGACAACCGGTATAACCCTTTGAAAAAGACAGCCTGTGAACGAAGACGAAGGCATGCGTATTTTTTTCGAGATCCATCATGATAATCCTCAAGAAGGACCCGGTGATTTTGCATCAACCCGCCGCGCATTTTGCCTGCTAAAAGACCTTCCGCCATTGCCGCACATCCTCGATGTGGGATGCGGACCCGGAAGACAGACGTTTGATTTATGCCGCTTAACCCAAGGCAGCATTGTGGCCCTTGATTTCCACAGGCCATTTGTTGACGCGCTGCAACGCAAAAGCAAAGTGCTGGGTTTAACCCAACGCGTTACCGCCCTGCACGGGGACATGGGAAACCTTCAGTTCGAGCCGCAAACCTTTGATGTCATCTGGTCCGAAGGCGCTGTTTACAATATCGGATTCAAAACCGGGCTTGAAATGTGGAAGCCGCTGCTTAAAAGAGCCGGATATGCAGCGGTCACGGAAGTCGCCTGGCTGCGCTCCGATGCCCCGGATACTCTCAAGGCTTTCTGGAATGCAGAATATCCGCAGATGCAGGATATTGAAAGCAATCTTGAAGATCTCCGCGCCGCCGGGTATCAGCCGCTCGGGCATTTCACGCTTCCGAATCCGCATGGTGGGATTACTACCGCGCGATTGAAAACCGTGTGCTGTTGATGAAGAAAAAGTATAAAAACAACAGCTGCGCGATGGCGGTGCTTGATACAGAGATGCTGGAAATAAATTTGTACCGGAAGTATTCGGATTACTACGGTTATGTGTTTTTTATCGGGCAGGCGCGGTAACCATGGAGATGCAAAGAAATTCAAATGATTTTTAAAGACCAATATGATCCTTCTTTTGGGCGCAAATCCGTTTTTACGATCTGTATTACGATTTCAGTTTCACTGAGCATATTGCTCATGTTTATCAGCCATCTGCCGGCATGCACATGGCTGCAGCCGTATCAAATATCAGGCGACTTTGTCCGTCGCATCCTGATTGCCGCCTGTTTGATTATATACTTTTTGAGACTGCAGATTACGGTCTGGATTTTTCAAAAACGCTTCTGGACCTGGCTGGAGACCATCATGATCTCGATCCTGATGACATTTGCCCTTTTCGTTTTTGCGAAGGTCGGCGGAAACAACAAACAGGCTGTTGGCATAATCGAGATAATCGGTGTTTTACTGTATTTGTCCGGGTCCTGTATCAATACGTTCTCTGAATACGCCAGACACGTCTGGAAGTTAAAAGCGGAAAACAAAGGCCGGCTTTACACCGGGGGCTTATTTCGTTTTGCGATGCACATCAACTATTGCGGGGATATCGTTCTTTTCACCGGATTCGCGATGATAACGCATCGCTTTGGGGTGTATATCATACCGTTGGCCATGACAGTGAATTTCATTTTTAATATCATTCCCTCACTCGATAGATACCTTGAAAAAAAGTATGGAGATGAATTTAGAGATTATTCCAGGAAGACAAAAAAACTGATCCCGCTGATATACTAGTGTGCTGTCCCACAAATATATTGCAAAAGTCGGGCGGCATATTTTAGTCCAGTTGCGTTCTTAAATGTCTATGGTTTCAGGTGTCAGTGTTCAGGTGTCAGGTACCACGAAGATACAGAAGACAGAAGAAAAGGGCAGACTGTTTTTGTTTTCTGTTCTCTGTCATCTGACTTCTGTCATCTGTTATCTGACACCCGAAACCTGAAACCTAAAATAGAACCGTTTTTTGTAAATTACTTGCGGGACGCAACGGTAGTGACTATTTGAGGGGAAAGGAGCATACAAATGCAAGCGAAAGATTCATTATTCCCAACGGTTGATTCTCATGGCAGGCTCGAGTGCAAGGAAATCTGGGGAGGCATCCGTAGTAAAGATATAGAAGTCTCTGCCGGAAAAGTCATCGCTTCTATTTACTCCGCCGCCAGTGAAGGGGGCCTGGGTGGAGACATCTACTACTTTGGGGTCTGTAAAGGCGACACAATTACCCGGCTGGCTATCGCAGATGTTACCGGTCACGGCGAGGCTGTCTCGGAAATAGGTCAGTATGTCTATGATGCTTTAAAAACTCACATGTGAGAGCCGGACAGTCGAGTCATTCTGGGCGAAGTTAACCAACGAATCAGCAGTCGCAGCCTGGATGCAATGACGACCGCGGCAGTTGTCGCGTACTACAGTCTGGAGAGTGAAGCCAAAATCTCTTATGCCGGACACCCCCCTGTTCTGTACAGGCGAGCAAGCGAAAAGGCCTGGTCCTATGCCCGGCCCCCGGGTCGCATGGGTCAAAGTGAGGGGTTTCCAGTAAACATTCCACTTGCGATCGATTTGGATACAGTCTATGGGCAGCTCACGATTTCAATGGCTCCCGGAGACCGCCTCTTTGTCTATACCGATGGCATCATTGACGCACCCAGCCCCGATGGTGAAAGCTTTGGATTAGCGCGCCTCAAAGATGTCCTGGATACAAACACGCGAGCCTCTCTTTCCGAACTCAAATCAGCAGTCCTCAGTGCATTGCATCAATATACGGAAAAGGAGCTGACGCATGACGACGTTACCCTGATCGCTTTGGAGATCTGCTAGCGTTTGGAATTTTGGCAGGGTTTTCCAATACATATGTAGCCGTTTTTTCTTGACTTTTTTATCTCCTTTTTGTATTGAAATAGTCATCAGGCCTGAGCCGGATTCCCTTCATTTATAACCGCAATATCACACCGAATATTGATCCGCTAAAAACGCTTTTCATCTGTTGAAGCCACTTCTGCCCGTTTAAACACCTTTCTAAACACAGGCCTGGCGTAAAAATTATTTGACAAATAATTTTTGGACGGGAAGGAGGATTCAATGCAAGATAAAGAAACGACCTATTTTAGATTGTTTAGAGATATATGTAAGGTCATAAATTCGAGTTTGAATCTATCCGAAGTTTTAAGCCGAATCGTTGAAAACGTTGTCAACTCCCTTAATTTTAAAGCGTGTGCCGTTTTTCTCTGGGACCGGGAAAAAAATGTTTTAGAAGTCAGCGCAACCCATGGTCTGAGCGAATCATATCTGAAAAAAGGTCCTCTGGTTGCCGATAAAAGTATAGCAGAGACGCTGGAAGGCAAATCCGTCTTTATCTACGATACGAACAAGGACCCTAGAATTCAGTATCCGGATGAAGCCAAAAAGGAAGGAATCGCCTCGATCCTCTCGGCTCCAATATCCGTAAAAAGCCGGATAATCGGTGTGCTGAGAATATACACCGCTGAACAGCGAAATTTTTATGAAGATGATATTGAGTTTATTGCCGGTCTGGCAGATATGGGCGGCATTGCGATTGATAATGCACGCATGTATGATCATTTAAAAGCCGATCACGAAAATTTGATTGCTGATGTTCATCAATGGTTTGAGTTTGGAACCGTGCGCTGAAGAAGTTTTTATGATTTTAACTGTTACGCATGTTACCGGATAGTTTGTTACCTGTGTTCGCGTCTGCACCCTGAACCTCTGAACCCGGAACCTGGAGCGCGGTGCAAACTGCGAATTAATCCGCAGTTTTATATACCTTGTCCCCTTCTCTTACCCTTTCAGATACCTTTATGCCCACGCTATCACCTTTTTTTGCCACTGTTACGGATTTATGCTCGATCTGCATGGAGTGTACGCTGGACTCAAAATCTGTTGTGTGCCCTAAAAAATGAAGTCTATCTCCCACTGACACGATTCCGTCCGTTATCTCAACGGCAGCGACTGATATTTTGCTAAAGTAATTGGAAACAAATCCGATTTTTTCCTCTTCCATAGCTAAACCCCCGCTGATTAAAGTTTGGAAATTAATTTCAAATTACCTCTCCCCTATTTCCCCATCGATAGACAATTTTTCTTTCTAAGTTGAAAATTTTAAAAAATCGACCCTATCAGGAAGTGAGCATGGCGCTTGCAGGTGAGCAACGGAGGTCAAATCAACAGTTCAAAACATAGCGAATGAGGGTAAAATGAAGTTCAGGATGGACACTCGATGGAGTTCAAATTATATCGATTTAATGGATTTAATATCAGAAAATTTCTAAAAATGTCAAGCAGTTTGGATCGATTGTGAAATTGAAATAAAGCCTGTTCCTTGAGGGTTGACACCCAGACCTGTCCGCAAAAGCCTTAAACTATCTCTTGACTTCTGTATGGAAAACAAGGTCTGATTCTACCAAACAGGTCAAAAAATGTAAGACGCCTTGAATCTTATAGTGGTTGTCAAAAAAAGGTTCCGGTATTCAACCGTTTTTTCTACAACCGTACAATCGTGCAAGCGTTTATACCCCAATTCCTTAATTCGGAACACTATTTATGCAACCTCGACAAATCCTAAAAAAATACTTCGGATACGATACGTTTCGCGAACATCAGCTTGAAGTCATCCAGAAAATAACAGATGGAAAAGATGCGTTCGTCCTGATGCCCACCGGCATCGGTAAGTCCATCTGCTACCAGATTCCCTCGATCATGAACCAGGGAGTCGGGCTTGTCATATCTCCATTGATCGCCTTGATGCAGGACCAGGTTGAAGCGCTGCGCCAGAATGGAGTCTCTGCAGAGTTCCTCAATTCCAGCCTGCCTCATAACGAAGTTCAACTTGTCGAAAAACGCGTGATGTCCGGCAGGGCTGATCTGCTCTATGTCGCACCTGAAAGACTGCTGAACGAAAGCTTTCAGCGGCTTCTCGAGAGGTTCCCGATCGCCCTGTTTGCCATCGATGAAGCGCACTGCGTGTCCCAGTGGGGCCATGATTTCAGGCCGGAGTATCTCAAGATATCCGAAGTGACCGACCGTTTTCCGAATGTGCCGCGAATCGCGCTAACGGCAACCGCGGATGCGGTCACCCGCAAAGACATTCTTAATAAACTTAAATTGACGGCCGCCGCACAGTTCATCGCCAGCTTTGACCGGGCCAATATCAGTTACCGTGTTCTGCTGAAAAATAAGGACAAACAGCAATTGCACCATTTTATTCAAAACGAGCACTCCGGCCAGCCGGGGATTGTCTATGTCAGAACACGCAAACGAGCCGATCAGATTGCAGCCTGGCTGCAAAACCAGGGCATGGCGGCACTTTCCTATCACGCCGGGCTGGACTCGCACACCCGAACAGCGCGTCAAAGGCGATTTCTTCAAGATGACGGTTTGATCATCGTTGCCACCATCGCATTCGGCATGGGCATTGACAAGCCCGATGTGCGCTTTGTGGCCCACCTGGATTTACCGGCCAGCATGGAGGCCTATTACCAGGAGACCGGACGGGCCGGACGGGACGGGCAACCGGCGGATGCCTGGATGGTTTACTCCCTGTCCGACGTGGTGGCCATGCGAAAGCTGCTGGACCTATCGGAGGGAGAGGAGGCCTTCAAGCACATTCAACGCCAAAAGCTGGAAGCTTTGCTGGGGTACTGCGAGACTGTCGCCTGCCGGCGGGAAGCCCTGCTGGGCTATTTCGAGGAAAAATATCCGGCGCCGTGCCCAAACTGTGACAACTGCAGCCGGACTGTGGAAGCCTGGGATGGAAGCGTTGCCGCCCAGAAGGCGCTCTCCTGTGTATACCGCACCGGCCAGCGCTTTGGCGCTGCCTACCTGACCGATGTGCTGATCGGAAACCCAAGCCCGCGGATCTTAAACCTGCGGCATGACAGGCTAAAGACCTTCGGCGCCGGCAAGGAGCTGTCGAAGGATGAGTGGCGGTCGGTATTTCGCCAGCTGCTGGCAGCCGGTATGCTGAGCGTCAATCTCGCAAAGATTTCAGGTTATGGCCTCACCGAAAAAAGCTGGCCGGTTCTCAAGGGTGAACGCAAAGTGCGGTTTCGCAAAGACCCGCGGTCGACCCGCAATAAAAAACCCAACAAAGCATCCGCAAAACTTACACCCGACTTGCTGAGCGACGATGCGCGGCCGCTTTTCGAAAAGCTGCGCCGCTTGAGGCTCGATATTTCAAAAAAACTCGGAGTGCCGCCCTTTGTCGTCTTTCACGACAAAACGCTGATGGAAATGGCGGCTCACAAGCCCAAAAACCACGAAGAATTCCTGTGGATCAATGGGGTCGGCGAGCAAAAAGCCGGGAAAGTTCGCAGATGCTTTTCTAAAAGCAATTAACGAAGGCAAAGGTGGTTCATCCGGCAAGGACAAAAAAGAATGATTGCGCAATAATGCGCAAAGGCGTAAGGTCTCGATCCCGCAACGCCGTTAGGCCTGCCGCCCGTTCTGATGCCTTCCTCTCACAAGAGTCAAACGCAGACTTGACTCCTTTTCTTTTCTCATTTAAGCGCAGATATGGCTTTCCGGGCGGCATCATAGACACGGGTGCTTATTCTGAAATTATGTTCTTCAACCAGCTGTTCTATCAAAATCTCTGTATTTTCTACCGTCAAAATAGAATTTTTGGTCGCACGAAGCAAGATCCCGAGAGTTCCGATTACTCGAAATCCTTCTATAACTGCTGTCTTTCTAAGCAACCGGTCATCCGACAAAACGATTGCCGCCCGCTTTCTTGACGCCAGCGTCAGAATACAATTATCGGCAAAACTCAAAGCTTGAGCAAAACTGACCGGTTTGCGCAAATTCACCACCTTACAGCCGGAAAGAAAGGCCGTAAGCAGTCTTTCTTCGTCGGGGGGAACCTCCGGGCCGAGAATTTCCTTGCTTACTGCCGAAGGAACGAAAATTTCGGCTTTAAACAGTTCGGCCAATAAGGGTAGCTGGTTGATTTTGGCAAGAAAAATCAGCGGTGCTGCATCGGCAACAAGAATCATTTTATTCTTCCAAATCTCTGTGCAGCTCTCGAACGTCGTAGTTGAGCTCCACTGATTCCTCCGGCAGTCGGAGCAGTATGTCACGCAGGGTCAGTTCAGCGATTTCAGCAGCTTTTGAAAGCGTTATCGTTCCACGACGATACCCGTCCAGAGCTCTTTCGGTCTGAATTTCCCTCAAGCCTTTACGAATCAACTGCTTGAGCACTGCTCCCCGATCAAGGCCGAGATTTGCAGCAAGTTCATCGATTTTGCGGGCTTCTTCTTTAGCTAAGCGGGTTGAAAGAGTTACTGTGGCCATGGTTGTATACACCTCCTCAATATGTATACACTATATCATATCTATGGAAGTGTCAACCGAACAGCTTCCATCTCATCAATTTTCACCCGATTTTGATCGTCAGCTCCAGGCTTATAACCGGGGCCTGCCCCGCCAAATTTTCCCGGAGGAAAACGAGCCTGTCCAGTTGAAATCTGCGTAGCAGACACCGACAGATGTTCAACAGGGACGCAGCAGGCATTAGACTTTCTATCACACAGAGCCCTCGGAGATCATAGAGATCAAATTTTTTAGTTAAAAACCTCAATGAACTCTGTGAATGTCTATGTTGAGCCATGGCTAATTATTTTTAACTTGTCTGTGAGTGTCCGTGTGGGTCCGTGGCCAATTAACAAACTCTGAGCCCTCTGTGTGCTCTGTGAGAGACAATTCATCGCAGCGAATTTAACCGGGGCGCCTATTTTTTACTAAACTTCCTGCAAAACTTGATGGCCAGTAAAATGGTAGGAAACAAATGAAAGAACAGATCGAATATATCGACAGGCCGGGTCAGGTTGCCGTCTTTAAGCATGATCAATTTTTCAACCACATGCGGCATCGGACTGAATGGCGCAAGCAGCATAAAAACCGCTATAAAAATCAGAATTAGATAGGATATGCTGTCAAGAAAACGCCACATGATGATTCCCCCGCTGAATCACTTAGAACCCATCTCAAAATTGTGGATAAGGGTTCATGGCAAGGCGCAGTTCGGCAAGAAAGCGGAGCATACATGGTAGTATGTGAGTATTTTGAGCCGATCCGCAACACAGCTATGAGCACTTAGACGCTTTTTTGAGATGGGTTCTACATAATAATCAGTCAACTGCTACTAATTCCCACCAATATTTATTTCTGTCAATACTCTAAATACCATACGACAGCTCAACTTTTGATCCATTTTCCCTCTTCCAAATTCTGAATTCAAAAGGCCCTGTCCATTTCTTTGCCTCTTTACACAACCCAAAAAGTTGATATTGATATCTTAGGGAAACGTATTTTAAGCGAAGCTGTGTATATTTGATTTCACATTTTGCCTATAGCTCCAGCATTGCAGCTCCATCTTTCCTGACCTCAAAGCCCGTAGGGCTGCTCCTCGAACGAAGTGCTCCTATAGCGTAGCGCTCCTTAAGGCCACTTGGCCGCTCGGCATCTTTGATGCCCCAATGCTACGCATTGGCTTGCTTATCTACTGTTTTTTTTATATTGTATGACGTTATTTAGCCTGTGCGATCTCAGAAGCTGTGAATGCGGCATCAAAAAATCATCTTTAAGGAGGAGGACATCAATGGCAGACAAAAAAGCAGACCTGGCGGGTCCGGGTATAGGCAACTATGATGACTTAAAGAGGGAACTACCAGAAGACTATGAGTCCCTGCTATCCCCGAAAGAAACCATGCAGGCAGTCTTTGCGATGAAGAACTACATTGAAGAACATCTGTGCAAGGAACTCAATCTGCAAATGGTTCAGGTTCCTCTGATCGTTGACAAAGATAGTGGTGTCAATGATTACCTGGATCGCGACGGCTCGCGGACACCGGTGGAATTCCCCTGTGGGTTGGGACTCGATACTGCCATAACCGCCCAGGTCGTTCAGGCGGCCACGAAGTGGAAGCGTATGGCGCTTAAGCAGTTTGACTGCCTTGTCGGCGAGGGCATATGCACCGACATGAAGGCCGTGCGGAAAGATTACTTTTTAGACCATGACCACAGCGCCTATGTAGACCAGTGGGACTGGGAGTGCGTTATTACCGAAAAAGATCGTAACCTTGAATTCCTCAAGGACATCGTCAGAAAGATCTGGAAGGTCCTCTGGGAATCAGGCCAGGTGGCGCAGGAGATGTTCCCCCAGCTCAAGACCTCTAAATATCCCGACTTCCCTGAGGAACTCACATTTCTGCATGCCGAAGAAATGCTGGATTTGTACCCGGATCTACCGCGTAAACAACGGGAGACCCGGACCCTTATGGAACACGCCCCGGCACTTTTTATCATCGGCATCGGCTGGCCGCTAAAGGACGGGTACCCACACGAGATGCGCGCTGCCGATTACGACGACTGGGTTACCGAGACCATCGTCAATAACGGCGAACAGTACCACGGCTTAAATGGTGATATCTTGGTATGGAACCCGGTAACAAAGCGACGCCACGAGCTGACTTCGATGGGCATACGGGTCACCAAGGAAACGCTTAAGATCCAGCTGAAAATGTCCGGCCAGGAGGATTTCCTCAGTCTGCCCTACCATCAGGCCCTTCTCAACGATGAGATTCCATTGAGCATCGGGGGCGGCATCGGACAATCCAGAACCTACATGTACCTGCTGCGCAAGGCCCATATCGGAGAGGTGAGTGTAACGGTGTGGCCAAAGATCCTCAAGGACATCTGCGCGAGCAAGAACATCTGCGTCTTAGAGTAGACAGCTATACCCCCAGGGGCACAAATGAGTGGAAAAAACCGGTCGAATATTAAAACGGGAGCACGGGTTCAGGTTGTTCAGAAACAGGATCAGCGCACCGGCAATCTGACGGAAGGGGTCGTTAAGGATATTCTCACAAAGTCTTCCACACATCCTCATGGAATTAAAGTTCGCCTGACAAGTGGCGTCGTCGGTCGGGTGAAAAAAGTCCTCTCTGAGGAAAGTGCACGTTGATTTTATTAGGCAGTGAAGGCTTTATGCGTTAATAATAGGAAAATTTAAACAGGATTTTTTCTTTTAACAAGAGTCAAGAGCAAGACCCCTATTTTTACTTGACTTTTAACCGCCCCTTTTTTATTAATATTGTCATCGGGCCTGAGCCGGATTCCCTTCATTTATAACCGCAATTTCACACCGAATATTGATCCGTTAAAAACACTTTTCATCTGCTGAAGCCACTTCTGCCCAGTTAAACGTCTTTCTAAACACAGGCCTGGCGTAAAAATTATTTGACAAATAATTTTTAGAAAGGAGGGTATTATGGCTGTAAAAATTTTAATTAAACGCAAATTTAAAGACGGCAATATGCAAGCGGCATCAAGATTTCTGATCAACAACCGCAGTGGGGCAATGAAACAACCAGGCTATATTTCTTCAGAAACCCTGCGAAGCCTTGATGACAAAGATCAAGTCGTGGTGGTGTCGATGTGGGAAAATATGGAAGCCTGGAATGCCTGGAAAAACAGCGAGACTCGTAAGGCCAATGTCGCTGAATTTAAAGATTACTTCGTCGGAGAAACGGGGTACGAACACTATTCATTGGGCCTGCCGTTTGAATAGCTGCGGTTCGGTTTTTGTCGATACATATTGGTACTGGTATCTTTCCGTTAATTTTCAGGAAGGAGGGTGAACATGGCTATTAAGGTTTTTATAAAACGGAAGCTTCCAAAAGACAAAAACAGTGAAAAAGAACTGTTTCGTTGTATCAAGAAAATACGACGCTGCGTCCCGCAACAGCCCGGCTATATCTCGGGTGAATACTTAAAATCAATCGACGCGAAAGATGAAATTATCACGATAAGCACCTGGTTCTCTCTGGAGGACTGGCAGGCCTGGTTTGAAACCGAGGACAGAAAGGAAATTCAATCCAGCATTGATGCGATTCCGGGAGTCACGACAAAATACTCCATTTGCAGATACATAAAGACCATCTAACAGAAATTGCATTAGCTTTAGCGACGTTGGGCTTGCCGCGGCGTAGCTCTCCATAGCGAAGACGGGCCTGCCGCGGCGTAGCTCTCCATAGCAAAGACGGGCCTGCCACGGCGTGGCTCTCCAGAGCGAAGACGGGTCTGCGGACCCCTTTGAGCTTTCAGCTTTGAGCATTTTTTTGCTTATTAGCTTAAGAGCTTATTCGCTCATTTATCTGTGTAATCTGCGCCTGCCCTGTTAAATTTTTCCATAGGAAAACGAGCGCAGCGAATTTATCCGCCTCTGGAGGATTTAACCGGGGTAATCTGTGGACCCCTTTGAGCTATGAGCTATCAGCTAAGAGCTGGCGCCCCAGCGCCCTCCCCTCACAAGAGTCAAACGAAGAATAGACCCCTCTACTTTTGTCTTTTATTCAAACTGAAATTCGATTACAATGGTTATCCGAATGAGAGCACTTGCATAGCCCTTGTTGGTCGTGTATGTGATTTTATAAACATAGAAAGTTAATAGAAAGGAACTGCCCATAATGCAGGTTCAAGAAGCGATTCAAAAACGGCTGAGTATTCGACGCTATGCAGATGCCTCGATTCCCGCTGAACATATGGATATCCTCTTTAAAGCGTTGCAACTCGCTGCTTCGGGTAATAACTACCAAAACTGGGAATTTGTTTTTGTCAAGAATCCAGATGTAAAACAAAGGCTCGTACCTGCATGTAGTAACCAGAGATTTGTCAAGGACTGTGCCTATTTCATCGCGGGAGTGGCAGATCCCAATCTCAAGTGGCACATGGTGGATATCACAATCGCGCTTACCCAATTCGCTCTCCAGGCCGTTGAGTTGGGTTATGGGACTTGCTGGATCGGCGCTTTCGATGAAGCCCAGGTCAAACGCGTCTTAAAAGTACCGGAGGATAAAAAAGTTGTGATCTGTATGACCTTGGGCATGCCGACCGGAAAGCATGTTGCAAGGGGCCGAAAGGCCGTCGAAGAGTTTATCTACTTGAATCAATTCGGCAGTCGCTTCAAATCGAATGAAGAATAAATTTCCTGATAAACAGGGTCGGATATGAAAATATGCATTCTACATTTGAACTTCAGGTATCCGCAGAGCAAATATTTCTAATCCGGTTTGCTGCGCTGATTGCCGTACCAATAGATATGCGCGAATTTATCCAGAGAAGATTTCGAGAACAGCAATCCATAAAAAAAGCGGAACATCAGGCCCAGCCAGTGCCAGTCACCATACTTGTCGAATTTTCGGGTCGAAAAGGTGGCTTTAACCGACCTGATTCTGGACAGTTTCTGGCCCTGCTTGCGGCCCAATCGCATCAGGTCCCACAGAAGCTGAACGTCTTCTGCAAAAAGCAGATCTTCATTGTAGCCTTCAATAGCCTCAAAATCTTCCCGGCGACAAAAAACCACACCAGTATCCATGCGCGTGAGCCAAACCAGGGGAACCATCAGCGCATAGGTTACCGTAATTCCTAAAGACATCCGCTGCATGGTTACGCCGGATGCCCCGGCAATGACCTTGCCGGTTGAAAGACTTTTATCAATGGCATTAAAAGTATCCGGATGCATGATGTTGTCGGCATCCACGAATACAAACACATGTCCGCGTGCGTATCGAGCACCGGTATTGCGCACCGCGGCAATGATGCGCCGGTCTTCCCGAACCACCCGGCAGCCGCTCGAGCGAGCCAGGTCTGCCGTCGCATCCGTCGAGGCGTTGTCGACCACCACAACCTCGATATCGTCAGGCCCGCCTTCATAGCGGGCCCGGGCCGCAGCCACGCTGTCTAATAAAATAGGCAGGTAGGCTTCCTCGTTATAAGCGGGAATGATAAGCGAAAAACGAGGAACGCTGCTTGGTAACGCATTCATAAAAAGCCATTCCTGAAATAGAAAACCCGCTCCTGACTTACAGGGACGGATTTTTGTGAATTAACTAAATGAATCTTTAGCCTTTGCCAGGTTAAGGGCTGGATTTTTTTATTGTTTAAACATAATTAATTGTATCAGACCCCCTTGAAAGGTCAAGAAAATCGAATCCTCAATTTCTTCCCATCAGCTGACCCCTCCGTCTTGATCGGCAATCTAAAGTTTTGGGTGGGTTATAGCGGGAAATAGATAATAGAATGTCAATATTTCACGAGCGTCTTATTTATTTTAACCTAACTAATCTGTGCCTGCCCAGTTAAATATATCGAAGATATGGAGCGAAGCGAATTTAACCGGGGTAACCTGCCGCGGCGACTTGTCCTGCGTAGCTTCAGCGAAGAAGGAAGCTCGCCAGAGCGAAGACGGGTCTGTGGATTAATAAAAAATTCCGCAATCCGCAATCGGATAGCCCCAAACCTTCTACAATACGGTGCAGGTATCATTGTTTCCGCTGCTGCAGTTCTTTAATCTAAACCACAGTTGTTTGATCTTGCAGAATACGCTGGGAATCCAGATAAAAGGGAGTAATACTGCCATAATCAAGGGGATAATGATAAAGAAAATTAAGCAAATGAAAATATTACCCGCGCTAAATACGGGAGCGAGGCACGCATTTTCGTCGACTTCACAACCTTCGGCTTTGCATTCAATCATGCGCACATCATGTATGGTTTTTTCATCATAATAGCGAAATTCAATTCCGACAAAAGCTTTATACGAATTGGTATCCGTTGGGGCAGCCGATACGCGAATGTCAGCAGATTGGTCGGGAGTGATATAGTATGCTGGCGGATCGCTCACGGTAAAAGGTGCTGGTTTGAAGGAAATGACATTCACGTCGGTGATTTCAATATCTCTCGTGCTTTTGTTAAACAATCGAATAATAGATTGCTCAGCAGCGCCGATTCTGACTTTGCCAAAGTCCATTATTTTGGGACTGTGATCAACAATCGGAACGCGCTGCGCATTTACACACAGTGCGATAAGGCCCGAGGCGCAGTCTCTGATCACTCTGACCATATCATCGGCTGCCGAAGCGTCTTCATAAGGTGGTTGAAAATCATAACTGATACCATACTCATATAGAAAGGTATCGAGCTTTGGGCGATTGGGATCTGCCATATGCCGGCCCAAGCCGTAATCTTTGGTTCCCCCGGTTATGCCATATAGGCCTGTAAAGCCAGGCGCAAAATCATAAGCTTGGCCCCGTACATCCTCGATGGCCTTTCTCTGGGCTTCACCCAGGATCTGAAAACGACTCTGGTCAACCGGATGCATGTATTCCCGGTATGCGCTGCCATCCGGATTGACCGGTTCCGAACTGCAGCCGTAGGATGAAGTGTTCACAGCGTCTGTCAAACCGCGCAACCCATCATAGGCGTCATTTAAAAAGCGCATGTATGGATCATTATTCTGTATTTCCTCATGACCCCATGGCATGAGCACGACCCCCTTGGTGCCATGAACGTCCACAAAAAATCTGATATGCGTATAGGTGTTTAAAAGACTCCTGATATTTCTGGTTTCCGGTTCCGAAAAGACTCTTTGACCATGATAGACGTCGCTGCAGGGATCGTCTGATACCATGAGGACACCTTGACACCACCTGTCCTGGTCGTCGAGCAAAGACTCCGGGTGCATTTTGGTGTTGAAATCCCACAGAAAATCGAAATTCCGGTTTAAGTCGACGCCCCTGCATTCGGAGTCGGCGTTTACCCGTCTGTTTTTGCGCCACATGTTTTTCGGATGGCCCGCTTCATCATTGCCGTCTTGAAAACTGAAATGCTTCCCGTCCGGATTGGTTGCGGGAACGATAAATATATCCAGATTATCAACAATGGATTGAATTTCGGCAGCCGTATAGGTCTTATCACCCAAAACAAAATCAGAAGACGCGTTATAGGCGTTCAGGATCTCTTCGATAAAAAAAATGACGATATCCGTGTTACCCCATTCCCGGGCATGCAGACCTGCAATAATAAGGATGCCATGTTTGGCCTGCTGCGAACTTGTTTTAACACGCAGCGCCCAGACATCCCTATTTTCTTCTGTTTGCTCGGGGAGCGTAATAACTTCACAATACTCAGGATATTGGGTCTGCAAAATTTCTAACTTTGTAAGAGTCTCTTCTATGTTCAGGTACATAATTTTTCACCTTGATTTTTTTAACTTTTCCAGTTGTGCTTTGAAGCGATTTGTTTTAGATACATATTCCCTGGGATCAACCTCATCTGAATAGTCTTTCACGATTTCATATTTGTAACCGCCTTCTTCGAGTTTTTTCAGATCTCTTGAACTCGCCAAGAAAACCACTTCCGCCAGATTCTTATCCACCTCGTGAATCTGAGGATAATTAGAGCAAGGGTCGATCGGGAAATGATTTTTATGTAAAAAATTTAATAAATTATTCAATTCCTTTTTCGATGTGACTTTCAATAAAATTTTATAAGCATCCATGGTAATCCCATATATTTATTTGAAGTGTTAGAATAAAAAATAAGGATGGTAACTGAATAAATATTTCAGCACTGATTTTAACATAGTGACACTTTACAAATTTGCAAATCCTTACTTTTAAGAAAAGTCAAATAAAAACGGGGAGATTCAACACAAGTTGACTTTTCAGTAATCAATATAAAAACCCCTTCTCTCAAAACGAGAAATGGGGTTTTTATTTCATTTTAGCTCAGTCCTCAGCACTCAGCCCTCAGTCCTTAGTTAGCCCTTTGAGCCTTGCGCCGTGCACCATGAACCATTATTTATTTATTTTAACCTGTTTGGGTGTGTCCGTGTGGGTCCGTGGCTAATTAATTCTGTCCCCTTGCGCCGTGAGCCTTTTGAACACCTTAATAGATTGAATCAAGATGTGAAATCCCGCATCCTGCGGGGGTGCCGTTCCATTTTAGCCCAACTAATCTACGTAATCTGCGCCTGCCCTGTTAAATTTTTCCAGAGGAAAACGAGCGTAGCGGACTTGTGCGCCTCTGGAGCATTTAACTGGGGTACTCTGCGGATAGCTTTGAGCTAATTCGCCAGCAGCGAATCCTATTCTTGACCCCTTAGCCATAATCCGCTATCATGCCAGGTTGTGATCTTCACCTTTCCTGCAATCTTTTACACGGTTATTTCTTCGGCTAAAAACGCTATCGCTGTCCCTCATGAGGCCGTTTGTTTAAACAAAAAATTAGAGGATAATCACATGGCAAGACAACGAAAGAAAAAATCTCCCGAGATTGTATTACGCGAGGGCAAGCCCTCGGCGGTTATCTTGGACATTGATGAATACCAGGAAATGTTAGAGAAATTAGAAGACTTTGAAGATTTGAAGATGTTGCAAGAAATGAGAAAAAAGCCTCTCAAATTTAAAAAACTGGATGATTTTTTGAAGGAGTACCAGCCGGGTGTATGAGATCCTCCTGGAGCGAAGAGCTGAAAAGGATCTCAGGAAGCTCTCTTCCGAACTTTTTCAGCGAATAATTGCAAAAATCCAATCACTGTCAGAAAATCCAAAACCTCAAGGTTCCCGCAAAATAACCGGATCAAAAAACGATTGGCGAATTCGTATTGGAGATTATCGCGCGATTTACGAAATTGATGAACAAGAAAAACGTGTAAGAATTATGAGAGTTCGCCACCAAAGGGAGGCATATAGATAGAATTCTGATTTTCATACTGCTCTCATTTTTACGAGTCAGCCAATCAACAATTTAACTAATCAACCAAATATACCCTGAACTAAAAGGTTTGAGTGTGCCCGTGTGGACCTGCCGCGGCGAAGCTCGCCAGAGCGAAGACGGGTCTGCGGATCCCTTTGAGCTGTAAGCCTTTGGGATTGCTAATTCCGAGGCTTTAATACTTAGAGTCAAAAGCAGACCCCTTTTTGTCCCCTTCTTTCCGGCCCGTGCAAGTCGTCCGCCAAAGATAATTCTTGACTCTTTCGTCTTTTTGGGAAAATTAAACCCATGTCCTCTTTAGACTTTAATGATGTCCTCCAGGCCCGCCAGCACCTGCACGGAATTGTCCGCGAAACCCCTTTTGAAAAATCCGCCGTTCTCAGCGACCGGACAAATATGGCAGTCTATCTCAAGGCCGAGTGCCTGCAGCGCACCGGTTCGTTTAAACTGCGGGGTGCGTATCACAAGATTGCCTCCCTCAGCTCTGAGGAAAAAACCAGAGGTATCGTCACCAGCTCAGCCGGAAACCATGCCCAGGGAGTCGGATTTGCCGCGACGCGTTTCAACATCCCCAGCCGCATTTATGTACCGGAAATCATACCCCAAAACAAACTGGAAGCCATTCAAAGATACAAGGTGGAAGTGGTTATCGAAGGTAAGCTTTACGATGAGGCCCATGCAGCCGCTCTGGCCGATGCAAAAAAATCCGGCCGGGTTTTTATCGCGGCTTTTGACGATTTGCTGATCATGGCCGGCCACGGGACCCTAGGGCTGGAAATGCTGGAGGAGATTCCCGACCTTGATGCGCTGATCGTGCCGGTAGGGGGCGGTGGTATGATTGCCGGGGTGGCCACCGCCGCAAAAACGATCAATCCGGACATCCGGATAATCGGCTGTCAGTCTATTGCCTCCTGTGCCATGACGCGTTCACTTGAGGAAAACCGTCCCTATTTAACCTTCCCGTCCCAAGAGACCATCGCCGAGGGGCTGGAAGGCGGCATCAGTGAAGTCACGTTCAAACTGGGACATCGCCTGATTGACCGTATGGTGCTGGTCGAGGAAAATGAAATCCGTTCCGCCATCCGGTTTTTGCTGGAGCATCACCGGCTGATTGTGGAAGGATCAGGGGTCGTGGGAGTCGCAGCCCTTTTACACAACCGCTGGTCGGATCCGGGACGCAAAGTTGGCATTGTTTTAAGCGGCGGCAATCTGGATTACCAGTTGTTGAGACACATCGTCGCCGATCGCTCATGAAAAAAGTGACGAATTGCTACTGAAAGGCTGTTTAAAGTGTGGGGCATAGAGTGATTGAGGTTAGTCAACCTTTATAAATTTTTGATATAATAAACGCACAGCAAATTCTTAGAACCATCATTTTGATGCCAAAAACATGGCTTTAAGCGGAAAAAAGGTTCGATTTTTTAGGGCCATTAATGTAAATACAATTATATAGCTTGGTCCAACCTGAATTCGACAGGCTTAAAAGGGGTACGCAATGGGCGTAGATGATTTGCCGCGCTTCGGCCGGCGATTATTCCTTAGATTATTAGCAAGCGGTGGGCTCACACTGATGACTGGAGGGCTTCAGGGTGCATGGGCCACTTATATGTACAAAAGCGCTTCACAGGGCTATCAGAAATCAATGTTGCCCCCAAAACTCCAGGCGACGAAAATAAATCCCCATCTGAAAAGCCCGCCAGGTCAACGGCACACTTTCCAGTCAACAATTGATAACGGTTTAATTCCGGGCCTTGATTACGACACCGAAGGTGCGCCTGTACGAGCCGTTGCCGCAGGAATCGTTCATTTCGTTGGGGAACAGTACGCCCCGGCAGGTAAGGAAAATATCCCATATGTGCGCTTGGCTCATGATCTTTACGATGGGTTGGAAAAAGAATTTTACCCGAATGTAACGCTTTACCGCTATCAGGCCTATCGTTCCACCTATTACCACTTGTCAAAAATCGTCGTCAAACATTGGCAAGCCGTGAAACGCGGCCAGGTGATTGGTTACGGATCAAGATACGGACCGGACAACGCCGAAAAAGTAAAGTTAATTTTGGCAGATCAAGACAGTTTTGTGAATCCTGATGATTATGGTATCGGTCACAGTTTTATGAATTATTGGGATGGTAAGACAGATCTCGAAATTAAATTGGAAGATATGCATGCCCGATTCGACAAACAAAAACGCATTGTCAAAAAATTAGATTCTTTTTACGCCGATAAAGAAAAAGACGATATTTTCAAAAAAATTCATTCCATCATCACGATGGGAAAATTTAAAGATTATCCCATCGAGTGGTCTTTGGTTGATAAGTTTCGATATTTAGCTTTCTTATATACTAAAAATCCTAACAAGTTTCCTTCCTTGATCTCCGCAGAATTTGATTCAATGAAAAAAGACTTCTACGCGAACCAACCGATTGTCTTAACACTGCCATTCAATTAATAGGCTGATCCTCGAACGAAGTGCTCCTAAAGCGTAGCGCTCCTTAAGACCACTTGGCCGCTCGGCATCTTTGATGCCCCAATGCAACGCATTGGTTGAGCACGGAACCTGAGTTTTTGCATAGTTTTTAACATAGTATGTCGGAAAAATATCGACATACTATGCAAAAAATGATATATTCCACCCGGTACATGTCCGGCCATTTTAATCGCTGCCCCTCAAAATAAGCGAGCGGTGCCAAGATGATCGAACCGATATATAATCAAATCCCACGAGAAGAGTTTGATTACCAGACGCTTTTGGATGTCCTTAAAAATTACGAGCGTCCGCGGGACAAGATTTCAGATTACCTTCGCAAGGGAGTAATTGTCCGCATCAAAAAGGGGCTTTACATTTTCGGCGAAGGCTACCGCAAGAAGCCCTACTCGCGAGAACTCCTTGCCAACCTGATATACGGGCCTTCCTATATATCCCTGGATTACGCACTTCAGTACCACGCATTGATCCCGGAGCGGGTAGAAGCACTGACTTCCGTCACAACCGGTCGTTCAAGACGATTTGAAACACCTGTCGGACTATTTACTTACCGCAAAATATCTGTTCAGGCCTTCCGGTTTGGCATGACACGGGTGGAGTCGGACGGACAATCAGCGTTTTTAATCGCAATCGCCGAAAAAGCCCTCGCCGACAAGGTCCAGGCTGTTAGGGGAACCGGGATTAAGACCTTAAGACAGATGCGCGAGTACCTGGCGGAGGATCTGCGCATCGATGAATCCTCATTAAGGCAGTTGAGTCCGTTGCACTTTGATGAAATCGCCCGTCGCTATCGCTCCCGGAAAATCCGTATGCTGAGTAAACTGATAAAGCGCTTAAGAAAAAACAGCGGGGGGAAACGCGATGAATGAGGCGGTTGCCAGGATGTTGGAGCGATACGATAACCATAGTTTAGAAGACCACTTGCAGGCCCTGCGGGAAATCTTGCAGGAGATTGCGCTGTTGGGACTTTGGCGCAGCAAATTTTTCGACAAGGCCGCTTTTTATGGCGGAACCGCCCTGCGCATCCTTTACGGCCTCGATAGATTTTCGGAGCATATGGATTTCTCGTTACTGTCGCCGATGGATGATTTCGATCTATCCGTCTACACGACCGCTTTGCAGAAGGAACTTGCTGCGTTTGGTTTTGACGTCAGAATCGACCAACGTGATAAAGGCGCTGAAAGTGCCGTTCAATCAGCGTTCTTAAAAGCAAACACACTGAATCAGCTGCTGGTCATTGAAACGTCAGAAGAGCTATTAAAAACAATCCACCGGGGCCAGATTCTGAAAATCAAGCTGGAAATTGACACGGATCCGCCACCGGAATTCGAGACGCACACCCGCTATCTTTTGCAGCCGATCCCTTTTGCGGTGCGAACCTACACACTGCCGGACCTGTTTGCCGGCAAGATGCACGCTATTTTGTGCAGGCGTTGGAAAAAACGCGTCAAGGGTCGCGACTGGTATGACCTTGTCTGGTATGCAGCAAACCACCCCCAGCTCCATCTCGCTCATCTCGAACAGCGCATGCGCCAAAGCGGCCATTGGAAAGATCGGCAGCAACTAACCCCGGAACTATTTAAACAGCTTTTGCACCAGACCGTTGACAAATTGGTTGTCGATCAAGCTCGTAAAGAAGTCGAAGCCTTCATCAGAGACCAAAAGTCACTGGCCATTTGGTCGCAGGCGTTTTTTCAGGATATCGCCGACCGTATTCAGCCCGTATAGATGATATGAAGCCTCCACTCACCCCCCCCCCAGGCCAAAAAAATCTGAGAGTCGATCTCCGGCAACATCCGACTCAAATTATTGAATAATGTTTGGTGCACGCAATGCGGTGATATGACTGGAATCGGCAATGTTAGCGAAAAAGTCGAGTCGGGCATGCTGGTGCTCAGAGGCGTGTGCACCCGGTGCGGCGGCGAAGTTGCCAGGGTAATTGAAAATGAATAATGCAACAAGTACTTAGCGGGGATTCCACTGGGGCGGCTAATTAATCCTCCTCCAGGCTTTCTATGCTATTTTTAATAAAGATGATTGACTTTCACTGCAGTTTTGGTATTCGAAGTATTAGATTTCTTCGATTTCAATCCTGATCTCCAGCTGATACCTCGCCGGTAACCTGAGTCTTTTGACACTGTTCTGCAATCGATATATCACTCGTCGCGCTCTAAACGCAATTCGATCTTTTCGCAATTGGCTTGAAGTTCCAAAATAACAAATGTTGTTCTTCATTTTGGGGGTATACACGGGGCTTTAAAAGAAAGGAGGTGAACCCATGCCTACTTATGTCACTCTAGTCAACTATACCCAGAAAGGTGTGGAAAACATGAAAGAAAGCCCTAAACGCCTTGACACAGCCAAAGAGCTGTTTAAATCAATGGGTGGTGAGATAAAGGCGTATTATCTGGCGATGGGCAGATACGATGCAGTGGTTATTGCAGAAGGGCCGGATGATGAAACCGCGACGAAATTGGCTATAACTATCGCATCGGCCGGTTCCATTCGGACGGAAACCTTTAGAGTATTTACCGAAGATGAATACCGGAAAATCGTTTCCGAGCTGCCGTAGAATTTAAGTGTAAAAAATCTCGATAACCCCTGTGCATACCCCCACATACAAAAATATTCAAACTAAGAAATATAACGGTCATGAAAATATGCAATTCTTTTCTATTATTCAGTGGAAACGCATAAATTCATGAGTCCCTGTTTTCTGCCTGCAGTTTTCCGTAGGGTTGTTTAATAAGCTTTATATAAAAAGGTAAAACAATTTTGAGAATGATTGACAAAATTAAATTATGGTGTTAATTTAAATTTAATAAGACGTAATTAATGATGTTGGATTCAATTTGATATATTTTACACAATAAAAGAGGCTTATAATGCAAGTTGTAACTGCGTCGAGCAGAGGCCAAATCGTTATCCCGAAAGAAATTAGAAAACGGCTGAATATTGTTGCAGGCAAAAGGCTGTCCGTTAAAGCTGAAGGAGATCGGGTACTCCTCACGCTGCTGCCGGACGATCCGGTGGAAGCCTTTTGCGGGATTTTCAAAGAGAAATCTTCACTTACCAGGGCCTTAACCGAACACCGGGAAAAGGATAAACATCGTGAAGAGAAAAAAATTGCTGGATAGCTATGCGTTGTTAGCCTATCTAAATAAGGAAGATGGCTTTGAAAAAGTACGCAATGTTTTGGCAAATGCTCAAAAATCCAGCCTTCCTGTTTTGATGAATGAATTGAATGTCGGTGAAACCTATTACATTCTCTATCGAAAACGCGGTCATGAGCAGGCCGAATATTTTCTGGACCACATTCTGGCAGGGCTACCTATTTCTATGATCTCAAATGATTTTAATGCTGTTATTTCTGCATCTAAAATAAAAGCTCGGAATGCGCTTTCTTTTGCAGATTGCTTTGCGGTCGCCACGGCCCAACGAGAAAATGCCGTCATCCTGACCGGTGATCCTGAATTTAAGAATGTAGAAAAGCTTGTTAAAATAGATTGGCTCACAAAATAAGCCATTTCGATTCCGCCTCTATGCCATATCGGCGGCTCACCGCCAGCCAGGTCAGACCGAACTTTCGCCTTCTATCCGCCATGCACAAGAGCCTTGAGGGTCGCCCATTAAAGGGCGACCCCAAAAAAACCCTTCACAAATTTTGTGCTTTCTGATTATTTCCCTTTATACTCCCGAACATTAAGCGCCTTCCACTCGAGAAGGGGGTGCCGGCTGATACGTTCCTGCAGATCTTTATCAGAAGTTACGAGCGAGGGAACGATCTCGCCCTTATCCAGTAAAATGTTCAGGAATTCCGTTTCTGAATCCGAAAACGGCAACACCACAGAGAGTCTATCGCGACATTCTTTGACTAATCGTTTACCGTAAGAAGCTGGCGATTCATCTCCTTCTGCCGATCTTATGCGGAACAAAGGGAGCAACTGGCGCGACAGTTCATCAGCTGTCAAGTCAACATCTTGCAAAGAAACCGTTCGCCAGTCTTTACGATTCATAGCTCCGTAAACGACAAACGCCAGTCTTAATCGCTTCTGCTCCAAATCTTCGTGATTTAAAATTTGATGGCTATCGAATAGGTCCCGTGCCTGCTGCCGGGCCAAAAGAGCACAAAGTTTCCCGGCAGCCAGTTCATGGATATCTACAATTGGAATGTTTGTGGCCCGGAAGTCACCAATGGTATGGGAATCTACGGATTGTACATCCCAGAGAGGCAGTCTGAACATGAAGTTCAAATCAACTTCGAGGTTGCCGGACAATCCCTCGAAGCTTTGATAGCTTAGCCGCCATTTCCCTCCGGCGTGCTCAACCGGTTTTCTTTTGACAGTAAATCCTTCCCGGGAAAACACTGCTTGAACGGCCTTTTCGACTTTGGGACGATCCGCCAACATTTTTTCGCGTTCGATCGCGCCAATATAATTGAGATCAATATCTACCGATAGCCGGGGAATGTTGAACACAAACAGGTTCAGTGCAGAACCACCTTTCAGAGCGAATTTCCCTTTGAGAAAAGGATGCGAGTTCAACTTGTTCAGAAGATTCAACAGCTGAAACACTTTCTCAATTACATCGGCTTTAAAACCGGTTGCTTCCACAACCGGTAAAATTTCTGATGGTGAAAATATCACAACACTTCTCCCCAGGATTGATTCAGTATTTCTTCTGGAACCATCAGGTTCCATTTTTTCACCCAGCGGCTTCCCTTGCGCTTTCCGCGTTTTAAATAATGAGGCTGCCGGGGGCACAACCTCTGCAATGGTTTCAAGTGGACGTCATCAATCATCAGGTCTTCCCTGTGCTGTTCCAGGAAAAAACCCACTTTAGCGGCGGTGGTTGCATTTTCCAGGAGCAATACATACTCGATAACCTGTTCTATGTCGAAAAACTCAACCGATTCGAGTGACCGCCATATTTCCTCCCAGCTTCCGGTCAGATCCGGACGATCGAGTACATCGACAAGAGTCCTTTCAAGACCGGTTACACGCAGCTCGGATCCGGAACGCCTGTGGCGCAGGACACCGAACATCTCCTTGCCCTTAATAAGAAGTGGCTGCGGCACCGACACTCTTCTGATTTCATATTTACGAAACATAACCGGAAGAGACCTTCGAGCGGATAGGTAGTGCAGTCTGTTGTAAACCGAGTACGCTTTTCCGTGGAATTCCAGAGCGGTATGGTATCCGAGAACGGCATCCAGGGTCATTTTTGCGGCTACAAGATACATATCAACCGGACAAGAATCCGGTGAAGATCCAAAAGGGACGACAGCATATAATCCACGTCGAACGGGCACTATTCTGCCCTGTTTTCGATAATAGGTCAGAAGCGCTTTACGGGTGTTCGGTTTGCCGGAACCTTTCTCTGCGAGAAAATGATCCAACTCCTCTACCGTGAACACATCATGCTGGGATAAAAACGTGTTTAACATCATAATTGCATTTTTTTGACTAATATACGACTTGGTTGTAAAACTATTACAACTATATCGCATAAATGTCAATTGAATAACCCGGTAATTTTGACAAAAAAGCATGATAAGGCTAATATATTTAGCACTATCCCGTTATAGCATCAAAATTCAAAAGACCCAACCACTCTGCTTTTTTTACGATTTAACTGATCAATTTAGGGTAAATCCGTGTGGGTCCCTCGCCCACCATCGCGAGCCGCCACGTCCGCCATCGGCTGCGCCTCAGGCAATGCCGGGCGGGCTCAGGCGAGGCGGGCGGGTGCGGATAGCTTTGAGCTCCAAAGCCCATGGGGCTGATCCTCGAACGACTTGTTGGGTCGTAGCTCATAGAGCGAAGCCTAAAGTGCTCCTAAAGCGTAGCACTCCTTAAGGCCACTTGGCCGCTCGGCATCTTTGATGCCCCAATGCTACGTATCGGTTTGCTTATTTACCGATTTTTTTATATGATATTTTGGTCGTGCCCCCCCTACCCTGAATCCGACTATTTTGAATATAAAATATTAAAATTATAATCTTTCTACTCTAAATTGTTTACCCTGACGCCCAACGCCTTGAGCCTGGGGCCTTCATTATTGAATAGGGCATATTTTTATTTAGAGGCGGCAAGGCGAAATGCCCTAATGTCACGGATGTTATGTTCTCCCTATTAGTTGCAGTTTAATAGAAACTTATAATTTTATGGGCGTCCGCGTATCCACAAGGCGGCCCATTACTACCTTTCGGTGAACGCCATGACACGTCCAATGCAGGTGAGGGAGAACGAAACGCCGTATGGAGAAGACGCAACGTGATAACCCTTCGCCTCTTTTCGGAGAAACCGACATCCATCCCTCTATCTACCGCTTGGTATCTGGCTGATCTCGGAGAGGCCCGAGGCAGACAGGAGCTGTTTACCCGGCAATATCCACAACGTCTCAAGGCACTTCGGGAACATGCCCTTATTGAAAGCGCCGTTTCTTCGAATCGAATTGAGGGCGTGGAAGTCGACCAATCCCGCATCGCCACTATTGTCTTTGGCAAGTCCGTCCTGCGCGATCGTGATGAGGAAGAGGTGCGGGGGTACCGGGAGGCTTTGGATTCGATCCATACGCAGGGGGCGAAGCTTCCGATCTCAGAAGAAAACATTCTGACGCTGCATCGGTTGACACGCGGTGAAATCTGGGATGCCGGCAAGTACAAGGAAAAAGACGGCGATATCATCGAGAAGTATCCAGACGGCCGTTCGAGAATCCGTTTCAAGACGGTTCACGCGGCGGCCACGCCGAACTACATGAGGGAATTGGTAGAGCTTTATGATGACGCTATCAAGGAACGGAAGATTCCGCATGCCGTGCTCATGGCAGCCTTCAACCTTGATTTTCTCTGTATTCACCCTTTCCGTGACGGAAACGGGCGTGTCTCCCGGCTTCTTCTGCTTCTACAGTGTTACCATCTTGGGTTTGAGGTCGGGCGATACATCAGTCTGGAACGTCTGATCGAGCAGAACAAGGAACGGTACTATGAAACTCTGGAACAAAGCTCCCACGGTTGGCACGAAGGAAAACACGACTCTTGGCCGTACATCAATTACATCCTTTTTATCATCAAGACGGCTTACAAAGAATTTGAAGATCGTCTCGGGCGGGTCAAGAGTCCCAAGGGGGAAAAGACGGGTCTCGTACTTCGTGCCATTGACAGGATGCAAGGTCCTTTTCGCATAGCCGAGCTTCGGAAGGAATGTCCGAACGTCAGCGTGGACATGATCCGAAGCGTATTGAAGAATCTGCGAGCCAAGAACCAAGTGGAATGCCTCGGCCGGGGTCAAAGTGCGAAATGGCGCAAGACGAAAAACTGGCAATTGGGTAATACCCAATGAATTGGGTAACGATTTGGGTAATAATAAGTCCGAAATCTAAGGTGGGCCACTACGGGCTCGAAACAAGCGCGCTAAAAAAAGAAAAAAGGGGTCGTGTCTCGATCTGTAATTATGCTAGTTTCTTTTATCACTGATCAAGATGCTACCCCATAAGTTGTCAGTGATAATTTTTTTAACCTTACGCCCAACGCCTGGAGCCTGGGGCCTTCATTATTGAAAGCGGGATTTTTTGTTTTTGGTAAAAGATGAAGGATTTTTACTCAGAAAATTACAAACTGTATCATGAAAGAACGTTTAGCATAGACCCATCACTCTTTCTTGAGCCATTCATAAAAATACTACCTAAGGGAGCATATATTCTTGACGTGGGCTGCGGATCTGGTCGAGATCTGTTGTGGTTAAAAGAACGCGGGTTTAAGGTTATGGGTTTTGAAAGATCGCAGGGGCTTGCAGAGCTTGCAAGGAAGAATTCAGGCTGTGAGGTTATTGAAGGTGATTTTGAAACATTTGATTTTTCACCATTATCATTTGATGCGGTTATTGCCTCTGGCTCTCTTGTCCACGTTCCGCACAAAAAACTTCCGGCTATATTTCAAAATATCATAAAATGCATGTCACCAGCTATTGTTTACCTTTCCCTTAAGGAGGGGACTGGCTTAAAAACTGACGATGAAGGAAGAACGTTTTATCTATGGTCTGATGAAGAATTAAGAAAGCTGTTTGTTAAAGATGGGTTTAACGTGATCGAATTTTCAAGGAGTGAGTCAGCTGTGAACTCAAAAGATGTTTGGCTTGGATATGT
>PVMK01123130.1_pt1 | contig 28567 bp, 26 predicted proteins | sample 1853481 | NCBI WGS metagenome assembly PVMK01 (sample SAMN08533507, study PRJNA380276) | Marine sediment metagenome, whole genome shotgun sequencing project. | reverse complement strand
TCAGAGCCTTGCGCAACGATTACGTGTTTAGGAATTTCGCGCCCAAGCAAAGTTACTAATCCCTGAACTTCTATATTTCCTGGTGGCAGACTACCGCCGAATACAGTTTATCCCAAAGAAAGTTGTATTGGATCATAAGCTTAGTATTACCATTGACAAATTGCAAAGTTTTTGCGGCAAAACCAGATCCGGTTTGTCGACCAGCAGGAAGAATATACAATGACCATGTGCTTGGATATTCAAAAGCCAAACGATAGGTATCGTCGTTGTACGTGAACTTAGATGGGGCTGGTATGGGCGTATTGGTTAGCGAGGGCGTTTGTGTTAAGCGGGGAGGTTTGAGTGTGGGAGTTATCGATACTGCTGGATCGGTACTTGGTGCAAGAGGGTTTTCTATTGAAACCGCATCATCAATTATAGTTTCCAAGTTGAATGGAAGTGTGCAACCGCTGAGGATGGATGCCGAAATAATGAGAAATATGAGCCAAACAATGCGTTTTATTTTTTTTCTTGTCATTTTGCTATCCTATTTATTTAGCTTTTTAACGAATTGTGAGCTCGAACCCTTTAATTCTAGCACAAGATAAATCAAAAGCGATACACAATTAAGAAAGGTGGTTTATGGTTGCGTGGGAGAAACAGTAACTGAATTAGTAGCTTAATCGGAAAATATAGAAAAAGTTCCTTGCAAAGAAGTATTTCCCCAAATGCTTGAAACACTCGTGTATATGGTAAAGCACACGATAATTGCAGTTTAATATGCAATATTTGGAGAATTGGAGAAAACAGCCCATTCAAATTATTCAGCAATTCTTAATATTGAGCGATTTAATGATTGATCTGTTGATATTGAGCCAAAATAGAACTAACTGATGCGAAAAGATGGTATTTAAGGCAGAAATACTATACTGCGCAACTTTAAGGCTTACGAAATCATCTACCGGATTTTCCAATCGGTCTAATTCGTGATGGTAAATCATGGTGGTTTCAATGCTGGCATGTCGGACCATTGCTCTCACTTTCTGGATGGGAGCGCCGTTGCGAATGGCATTCGTGATAGCAGTATGTCATAATAAATGGGTTGTCTAACTCTTCCCCTGAATTCCAGCACCACTAAAGGCTATCTTTTAAATTCTCCTTATCGAACGAGTGCTCAAACGATTCCTCTTGCATTTACCCTAGACGGCCAAGAACAGTGGATCTGCTTGCTCCCCGCGAGCTGCAGCCCATGTTAGAAGGTATTCATCGGCCAAAGAATTTTGCAGAGTCCTCTGACTCTCGACTTTCGTAAACATAAAGAGGCTGCCTTTTCAGACAGCCTCAATAGCCCCTATTTCTCTCGTTAAATACCCTTTTTAGGGGTCTGTAGGTGGCGAGAGTGGGATTTGAACCCACGACCAAGGGCTTATGAGTCCCCTGCTCTACCACTGAGCTACCTCGCCGGAGCGCTCAAAATGGTACTATGCTCCAACCATTTTGTCAATAAAATTTTAGCATCACTCTGAAATAGTTATAAGATATGGGAGACTAACTGGTAGATGGAGCATGTTTGCATTTATATTTTCTGCGCGTGTTAAATGCTTAGCTACCTTTCTTTGATTCTGGTGGTGTTAAGAAAATATAACATTCTTGAAACTTTTTCCTATCAAGCGAGTGGAGAATCGGTATCCATCAATGAATTCTCGCTAATTTCATCTGAACGGCGTTCATCATCGTTCAGGGAATACCATGAACAGCACTCGCACCGGAAACCTTGCAGGCAATCCTGACAGCAAAAATCATGTTTACCTCTAGCAATGGGAAGACCCAATATTTCTGTTCCACAGCCATCACAAAAAATAGTAAAGTTAACTCTTGTCATCATGATCTCCTTTCTTTCGGGAAAGTTGGTAAATCTTTGACAATGAGCACGGAACATTTGGCATAATGGGCCAACTTACGCGAAACGCTGCCTAAGAACCAGCCCTGAATTTTCCCCAGCCCGCGTGATCCCGTGACGACTAAATCGATATTCTCTTCATCTATGTATTCGAGAATCATCGTTGCTGCGTCACCTCTTCGAAGTGATGTCTGAGCTTTAACGCCGTGAGATGATAATTTTTTTGCCGTTTTAGCGAGCAGCATTTTCCCCTGTTTTTGCTCCTTATTGGCTTGCTGTTGTAGTTGTTCTTGTAAGTCTTCGGGTATTGCAACTGGATGTATCATATCGATACCTGCAGGCCAGGATTGGATATAATAGTCTTCTTGGAAGAGCGGTGATAGTACATGAAGTACATGAATTTGGCAGGAAGGGGGAATTGAAAACTCCCCGAGATAAGATGCTGCTGCATGGCTGTGAGCAGAACCATCTACAACAAGTAGAACTCGTTCCAAGCGATTGTGAGGAACGCGCACAATCATCACTGGGCAACAAGAATATTCAACGACTTGTTGTGCAACTCCACCAAGCAAAATACCAAAGGTGCTTCGAAGCCCTTGAGCACCTAAAATTGTAAGATCACAACCCTGTTTTTTAGCATAATTTGTTAATATTTCGGACGGGTAACCGCTTAGCGTTTTTATCTCGATCGATGCATTACTGCCCAGCAACATATCCTCAATCGGACTTAAAATATTTTGAAGCGATTGAATTAATTGTGCATGTCTCGGAATTAAAACATAAACGCCAGTAATTTTGGTTGACTTTGGCAGAGGAAGCTGAGCAAGCAATTCAGCGGCGGCATAAGAATGTTCTGATCCATCTATGGCGAGCAAAATACAATGTGGGTATTTAGGGGTAGATTGAATCATTGTGCACCTCCTAATTAAAAAAAACAAAGCGCCCTGTCAAATGGAATATCCATCGAGGAGGGCGTTTTTGCTTTGCAAATATGTTGTCGAATAACTTGCCCAACTCGTAGGCTGGGGATGACGACTTTCACCTTTAGGTTAACTGTAGCAAAAATCTATGATGGTTTCAAGCACTAATTTTGATAATTATGTTGATTCCTCATTTCTAAACATATAACAAGAAACCATTATTATTAAGATTTTTGAATTATTAGCAGCAATAATTATGGCTAAATATCGATTTCCTTGTTTCTTAGACTGGCATGTGCTAAACTTTTTGAGAATAACTATGACAGATTCCAAATCTTTCCATGAAGCTATAAAAGCCATAAAAAATGATAATCCAACTAAAGCCAGGGAATTATTAACGCGCTTATTGCGCTCAGATAAAGAAAATCTGGATTACTGGCTGTGGCTTAGCTCCGTAGTTGAATCCCGCAAAGAGAAGATATATTGTTTACAATCTGCGCACAGTATTGATGGCAGCAATCAAGCAGTTTTGCGTGGTTTGAGAATATTCGGGATTGAACTAGATGATGATGAAATTGAACCCATTCCGATGATGCGCCGTGCTTGGAAGGTGGAGGTTGACGACAGTGAAGGTGCGTCAAAGGGTTTTATGAAAATTTGGGTTAATACAATTTGGCGCACTGTAATTGTTTCAGTTGCCAGTATCGTTGTCGGTGGGTTCTTGCTAAATGCAATTTTTGGCATGGGAAGGACTATTTTTAGCCCACGCTTGACGGTCACTCCCCTAGCGTGGACAGTGACCCCATCTCCAACGCTGACAAACACTCCCTCGGTGCGTACACCGACATCCACATCCAGCGTGGTCGAGCCTTTGTGGATGCTGCTAGAAGCCACTTATACTCCGCGGCCTGTATATGTAAATACGCCGCACCCTGGTATTGAGGCTTTTCGTGTTGGCATGCGCGCATATATAGATGGAAATTACGAATCCATGTTAATCTTTATGGTGCAGGTGACGAGTATAAATCCTGATTCGGAAGATGCACATTATTATGTGGGTGAAGCGCATCGATTGCTTAATGATTATGAGCAAGCCCTGGAAGCATATGAGCGAGCTATAGCTTTAAATGTCAATTTTGCCCCCGCTTATGTCGGTCGTGCGCAAGCGCAGTTACTTGAAGATGGTGACGCCGATGTAGAAGGTGACCTAGAGCATGCAATTGCGCTAGACCCTCAATTTGAATAGCCTACCTTGCATTGGCTGATTATTGGATTGATCGCGATGAGCCTAAAGTCGCGCTTGATATATTAACTGAGCAGGAAGAATTATTGGGTGAGAACCCGAGTTATTATTTCTTGCAAGCACAAGCTTTATTAATGCTAAGTCAACTCGAGAACGCGCTTGCCCAAGCTCTCGAAGCAAATCAGCGTGATATCACTAATCTTTCCAATTATTTGCTGCTAGCTCAAATATATTTTGAATCTGACCAAGTAGAAGAAGGATTGCCTTATCTTAAGACCTATGGCTTATATCAAAAAGATGATCCGGTATATTTTTCCTTGCTAGGGTGGGCTTACTATGAGCGTGGCGATGAATACGATTCCGTTATTGCGGTCATAGATCAAGCGCTGGCTTTGGACGATCAACTTGCTGTTGCTTACCAGTATCGTGGCCAGGTTGAATTAGATGCTGGAAATAGTAAGCAGGCTATAGACGATTTAATTCGGGCACGGAATCTTGACCCTCAGTCATTCTCGATCAATTTAAGTTTTGGTCTGGCTTTGTGGTCTGTGGAGCGCTACGACGAAGCTTCGGCACAATTGCGTGCTGGTGTGGATTTGGCGAAATCCAATGTGGACCTTGGTAAAATTTATTACTATGTGGCTAGGTTGGCTTCGGAAGTGGGACCGCTCGCGCGTGCGAAAGAATATTGGATTTATCTATCGGATTTGCCTGAAGACGCGGTGCCCGAAAATTGGCTGCTTGAAGCCGATTTATACTTGAAGCCGCCTACTGCAACGTCAATTGCTACTAAGACATTAATAGCAACAGCAACACCCACACCAACGGCGAATCCAGTGGTAACAACAATACCTGAGGAATAGCGACTTAGTTGCCGAGGTATTTAGTACCCCATAACTGGCTAATAGATTAAGCTCAAACGGGAGAGAGGCTAAAAGAAATCCTCTTGAGATTTAAAATAACGTTTTCTGCATGATGTTATTGACGCTATTTAAGGATTGGGGTGTTCGACAAATGTGATCGTGAACTCAAGTACATCATTTTGACGTATAAGATTTAATGTTGTTGTATCGCCGGGTGAGTAAGTATAAAGAACATTTATGAATGGATGTTCTTGACCGATGATTTGATTACCAATCTGTGTGATGATGTCTCCTTCTTTCAGACCAGCTTTATCGGCGGGTGAATTTGGTTGAATGTGGGATATATATATGCCGCCCTCAACGGAGAGATTATATTGTCGAATAATTCTTTCGGTTAACCATTGATAGCGTACGCCCAAATAAGGGTAGGAGAAATACCCTTTATCAATGATTTGTTCTGCGATGGCTTGCGCTTTATTAGCTGCAATGGCAAAACCCAAGCCTTCCGCAATGGCGCTACCAAAGCCACCACCTCGCAAAATCAAAGTATTGATACCAATAACCTCGCCAGCCAAGTTGACCAAAGGACCTCCGGAATTGCCCTGGTTGATCGCTGCGTCAGTTTGCAATAATCCTTCCATAGCGTAATTTTCGTTGACGGCGAGCGAGCGTTCTGTACCACTAATCACACCCACCGTGACGGTATTTTTGAAATCACCCAATGGCGACCCAATCGCGATCACTGTCTCGCCCGGACGGAGCAAATCAGAGTTGCCAAGCGTCGCAATTTTAGGAATGGAATGATCTATTTTTAGCACAGCGACATCTGAAAATAAATCCCCGCCGATAATTCTGGAGGGTAATTCTGTACCATCTGCAAGAATGACAATTACTTCAACTGTATCCTCAATGACATGATTGTTGGTAAGGATATACCCTTCGGCTGATATTATCACACCACTACCACTAACTGTTTGCCCCGAATTCGGGCTACCGATTGTGCCCACAACAGTAACTACGGCAGGGCCCACTTTATCAACGGCATCAGTGATGGCGGTATCAATCTCTGTAATTATTATTTGATGAGTCTGCACTTCATCGGTCGCGAGTGCTGCTGTTAAAAGAGGTGCGAGGGTTGGAGGACTGGATACCGGTTGATTCTGAATGGCGTAAAAAATTACCGCACCCCCTGTGATCGCGCCACCCAGGGCAGATATCCCGGCGATGAGAATGAGAGCAAATGAAAAGATAACTCGTTTGGTCATAAGATTTATTATTGGCGGATCAGTTAATCATGACTGGACGCCGAGAATATTGGCATCCTATTGACTTTTAATGCAACCGAAGCGTCGCTTGAAAGAAATCGATAAACATTATTTGTGACAATTGCTGGAAGCAGCATTGCCATTTGCGGTATGTAGCATTGACATAGAATTTCACCAGAAATGTCAGGATGAGGGCAGATGCCATGAAAAATCAATAAACAGGGTTGAAGAACATCAAAATTCGCTCAAATCATTTCTTAATCTGTTCTAAGAGCACTTCTACAGCTTTATCTAGCTGAGGATCGCGGTCAGCCTCAATATCCTCGGCACTCAGAATAATAACTTGTTCTAATGGCATTCCAAAGAAGGAAGGATCAAAACCAGCATCTATAGCGGCTTGTGAAACCATTGCAAGCATATAATCGGGTGTTAGACCAATTTCGTGGATTTGACGTTCTTTGGGGGTTAACCAACGTGCAATGGTGACGCGCACAGCACCTTGCTCATCAGCCAAAGGTATCCAATTTTGCACGGATCCTTTTCCAAAAGAGGTATTGCCAACTAAAGAGGCCCGACCGTAATCCTGGATTGCGCCGCTGACGATTTCAGATGCTGACGCTGTACCCTCATTAATCAGAACTACCAACGGGATTTCTGTAGCCAACCCACCTTCTATTGCTTCGAATGTTTTTCGGCGTCCATCACCATATTCTTCAATAATGATGATCCCGTCGCTAATAAATTCGGACGCAACCTCAATGGCGGTGATGAGAAACCCACCACCATTGTTGCGCAAATCAAGGATTAGACCATCTGGATCTTGCGCCATTAATTCTTCTAATGCCGCGCGCAATTCTTTGGTCGTATCGTCACCAAAAGTCATTACGTTTACGTAACCAAGGTTATTTTCTAGCATGCTGTGATCTACGCTAGGGATAAATATCCTAGCCCTCGTTATTTCGACATCGAAGAGAGAATCTAAACCTTCTCGGCGAATGGTCAGTACAACCTTTGAATTGGCTGGACCTAGCACTCGCCGGATGACCAGATTGCCGTCAATGCCGGTCATATCGTCCCCATCTACTGCAACAACCTCATCTCCAGGTAGCAAACCGGCTGCTTCTGCTGGAGAACCAGGCATAGGGCTGACTACGGTCAGGTACGCTTGTGTGGGATCCACCCAAGCGCCGATGCCTTCATAATCCCCTTCCATGGGAATATTGGCCTGTCTGAATTGATCGGGGCTCATATAAGAGCTATGCTGATCTCCAAGGGCATCCATCATCCCAGAAATAGCGCCTTGCAAAAGGATTTGGTCATCAGGCGCGTGTATCAAAGCCCATGATTCCCAGTAAGGAACAAAAAGTTCTTTTAGTTCTTCGGGCGTGTTTATTTCACCGCCATTTGGTGTGGTTTGCCGATCGAAAGATGTGGGACTATTATTTCCTAACGCGGCAATTGTCCCTTGGATTGCACCGGCAATAAGCGCTTCATCGTCCAGTGGCTGATCAACAAATTGTTCGTGAACAATATTCCAAGCTTCCCAAAAAGGGGAGAAGAGTTCATTTAGATAAACGTCATCTGAATTTATCTCTATATCTGGTGTGATGGAAGGGTGATTGCTGGGAAGCTCAGGTGCAGACGTTGGAGAATCTACTGGTGTGCTGATATCGGAATTAACCTCAACCTTGGCTGTATTGAATTTAGACGTAAGGCTATAGCCTGTAAAAGCGCCTGCCGAAAATGAACCTGCCAATAAAACCATTAAGACAACGACGCCAATAATGATCGTGGTTGCTTTTTTCATAAGGTCAATCTCCTTGAATAGTATACCTAGTGATGCTTAATTTAGAGCATGTTTCTGCAGATAAACTTACCATAAAAATATGAGAGTCAATTAATAAATGTGTAAAAAACTTGAGCAAATGCTTTATATGTTAAGCCAGATATCTGGCATATTATCGGGAAGATCGTGGATAAATTCTATGCTGCGATCCGCGGCAGGATGAGCTCCCATTTTTCCCGACTAATATTGTAAAAAAACCGATTTGTTTGGCTGGTACTAAATTGCGAGGCGAATCATCAAGAAAGATGCATTGGCTGGTATCGCTAATTTGCGTCAATTTCAAAGCCAATTGATAGGCTTCTTTTTGTGGCTTACAATACGGAGAGATCGCCCAAACATCGACAATGCCTTCGAAACAATCTTCTATCCTTAGGGCTGCCAGCACACGACGGGTATGGTTATAATCCGAATTAGTAAAAATCCAAGACTTTTGGGGGATACTTATGAGCATTTCTCGCAAGGACCAATCAGGTTGAATGTAATCAGTTAAGGGAATGTCGTGCACATAATCGAGGTAATCTGAAGGATCGATATCGTAATGCAATAGCAGTCCTTGAAGGGTAGTGCCATAGGTGACATAATAATGGTTTCTGAGAGCATCGATGCGATCCGCAGGGATATTTAATCGTTCACGCATATAGCTCCCAATCCGTTCGCGGATCACCATCCAAAGTCCATTAGATTCAGGATAAAGAGTAGCGTCAAGATCAAATAGTAAAGAATTGAATCGTGTATTCATCATATGCAATTGTACTTTGTTCAACAGAAGAGGCAAGGTAGCTGTAGCGTGGATTAATGTGGCTGTTTACGAAGTTGCGTAGAGCCTGGCACCTTGCTATAATGCCAAAGTGGAGAAATTATGCCTATTCAAATCCTTCCTGACGAAATAGCCTCGCAAATCGCTGCTGGAGAAGTGGTCGAGCGTCCAGCGTCGGTAGTAAAAGAATTACTTGAAAATGCGTTGGATGCTCAAGCTACACATATTGAAATCACGATAGATGGTGCTGGGCAGCGTGTGATTGAGGTTTCGGATAATGGCTGCGGCATTCCTGCAGATGAGTTGGCGCTAGCTGTGATGCGGCATGCTACAAGCAAGTTAACCAACGCGGAAGATTTGTTCAATATTGCCACATTAGGATTTCGGGGGGAAGCTTTAGCCTCGATTGGCTCTGTTTCACGGCTGAAACTTACTTCACGATCACAAGATTCCGAATTTGCATTGGAACTACGTGTTGATGGCGGCAAAATAAAAAATTTGGTACCCATTGGGGCACCGGCAGGTACCGTTGTTCGCGTTGAAGATCTATTCTACAATGTACCTGCCCGCTTGAAATTCCTAAAAGCTGAACGTACCGAACGCCGCGTCATCGATAAGCTAGTTTCTCGGTATGCCTTGGCTTACCCTGATGTTCGTCTAATATTGCAATATGGTGCTCGCCAGGTGCTGCAAACCAGTGGTAATGGCGATCGTCGTGAAATTTTATCTAAACTATATAGTTCTGAAATTGCCCGTGGAATGATCGAAGTGTTGGCGCAATTTGACGACCTAAAAATATCTGGTTTTGTGAGCCCGATTTCTGTGACGCGTGCAAATCGCCGTGAAATCATCTTCTTTATTAATGGGCGCCCAGTGCAAGATTTTAGTTTAACTACCGCACTAACTAAAGCCTATCACACCTTGCTGATGGTGGGGCGTTACCCGATTGCCGTGATTTTCTTAGAGATGCCAGCTGAGGTTGTTGATGTTAATGTTCACCCCACAAAGGCCGAAGTCCGTTTTCAAAAGCGTGATCTAATTTTTCGTTCAATTGGACGTGCAGTGCGCCGCGCTTTACTCGCGAATACGCCGATCCCTGAGGTGGGAGCTTTCAACGAGCAATTACACTGGGGTAAATACTCTTCTGATACCAATTATTCCCTTCGCAGCGTTGACCCAGCTTGGGAGATGAGTGCCGATGAGCGGTCAGCGGATGCTTCCGCTAAAGTGCCAGCATTCGACGAATCACAAGCTACGCTGCCCGACGTTGATATGCCTTTGTTGCGTTTGGTGGGACAAGTGGCGCGTACTTATCTTATTGCAGAAGGACCCGACGGGCTTTATCTTATCGACCAGCATGCGGCGCACGAGCGAGTACTTTTTGAAAAATTTTTGGCGCAGGATAGCAACCACATTCCATCACAACAATTGATGGAGCCGGTAGTGGTTGAATTTTCTCCAGCAAGCGCAGATCTACTCGAAGAGCAAATGCCGGTTTTGCAAAATCTTGGCTTTCAAGTCGAAGAATTTGGGCAGGGATCATTTCTTGTGAGAGCAATCCCGACGTTATTGGCGGAGATGGATCCGGTCACGGCCTTGCGGGTTTTAGTTGAAGATTTCGAGGACGATGAGGCACCCTTACGAGACAAAATTGAGGAAAAGATCATTGCTAGAATATGCAAGCGCGCTTCGATTAAAGGCGGGGAGATTCTCTCACCTAACGCACAAGCTGCGCTGTTGCGAGATTTAGAGGGCTGCCAATCACCACGAACATGCCCGCATGGCCGTCCGACAATGATCCATATATCTGCTGACCTGTTAGAGCGCCAGTTTGGTCGTCGCGGGGCGCGTTAGGAATGTTTGTTGTGGAGAAGAAAGTAGAAGGAAAATATTATGAAAAATACAGATCTACACGTTTCTTTCTCTCATATTTGGAATTTCTTATAAATTTACGTTAGTATTCGATATTATGGAAACTATGTCTGCCCTGTGGCTCGAAAATAGAAAACTGCAATTTCGGAACGATATTCCATTACCCACACAAGTAAATGGCGAAGCACTAGTACGGGTTCGCTTAGCCGGAATTTGCAGCATAGATTTAAAGTTGGTGCGTGGCTATTATCCGTTTCTCGGCGAATTGGGTCACGAATTTGTTGGGGACGTGATCGATGCACCCGATAAACCGAGCTGGAACGGTGAGAGAGTTGTAGGGATGAGAAACACTTCTTGTGGACTTTGTAGAAATTGTCTGGAGGGGCGTATCACACATTGCGACCACCGCACTGTTAGGGATTAAAGAGCGCAACGGCGCATTTGCTGAATTTATGACATTGCCGATTGAGAATTTACTGCGCGTGCCAGATATAATAAACGATGACAAGGCAGTTTTTACCGAGCCTTTTTCAGCTTCCTTGAAAATATTAGAGCAGATACCCATTAAACAAGCTGATCGGATTTTTACCGTTGGCGCTGGTTGATTAGGACAACTTTGAGCGCAAACTGTGGCGTTAACTTGCTGCAAGCTAACTGTTGCTGCCCGTCATGAGAGTCAGTTCAGGCTGCTAACTGAGAAAGGTATCCAGACAGTGGATGGAACTAATTTACCATGCCGAAAAATGGATACCGCCATTGATACGACTGGTTTTCCGGAAGGTTTTAAAGTTGCTCTCAATGTGCTGTGTCCTCGTGGTACGTTAGTAGGCAAAAGTACCTACGCAGGGAAAATACAAATAGATTTTTCTTCCGGTGTTGTTGATGAAATTACGATTATTGGCTCGCGGTGCGGACCTTTTAAACCAGCTCTAGATCTTCTAGCGCGCAAGAAAAATGATCCCACCGCGTTGATTTCTGCACGCTATCCGCTTTCAAATGGATTGGAGGCTTTGTAGGTCGCAGCGCACCAGGGAGTATTGAAATATTGCTTTCATTAACTTGATTTTGAAATTGGAAGATGGATGGTAAAACGAGTGCCCACACCAGGTTCGCTTTCTACCTCAACACGCCCGTGGTGGTTTTCAACGATGCCCTCGACGATAGATAAGCCAAGCCCCGTGCCTTGAGCAAGCTGTTCTGCTCCGGGGACACGGTAAAACTTGGAAAAAAGATGTTTTAGATGTTTTTTTGGTATACCAATCCCCGTATCCTCGATGATAATCTGTACTTCGTCTAGCGTGTTTTTGGCACGTAAGGTTATATTTCCCTTAGTCTGATTATATTTGATTGCATTGCTGAGTAAGTTAAGTACCGCTTGCTTGATTTTAGCGCGGTCTCCACGCAATTTTGGCAGTGTGGGCGGTAGAATAACTTCGAAGGTTATTTTCTGTTGCTGTGCCTGTTCACCAACGAGTAATACGCATTCAGCTAGCATTTTTCGTAAATTAAATTCCCGTACGAGAAACTGGTCGCGCCCTGCTTCTATCCGGGTGATATCCAAAAAAGCAGTTGACATTTCAACCAAGCGATCAATTTCAGATTGCATGCTGGTGATGATCTTTTTTCGTTTTTTCGCTTTGACTTTGGGGTGATCTAACAGGTGTGTAGCTGTACGCAATGATGCCAGTGGAGTACGAAGTTCGTGAATAAACTCAGCAATTAAATCAGATTGTTGAAAAAGACGTGCGTTATCAATGGCGATGGCGGCTTGTGCGCCGAGTGTCATCAGAATTCCCTGGTCTTCTTGTGTAAAATACCCCTCTCTTTTATTGATTGCCTCTAAAACACCCACAACTTTGTTTTTTGTGATGAGTGGAACTCCGAGAAGTGTTTTAATTTTGGTCTTCGTTTCTTGACCAACGCTGGCGAAAAAACGACTGTCGTTTTGTACATCGTCAATTATGACTGCTTCACGGTTGGTCACAATCCAGCCCGCAATGCTGTTCTCGGCTGGAACAACATCATTGCGCATGGTCGGTCCCCAAGGATTGGTTGAAGCTTGAAAATAGAGACTATTCAACCGGCTGTCATATAATAATATTGACGAATCAGCAGCATTTGACAGGACCGCGGCCGAATGCGCGATTCGGTTGAGTAATGTATCAATATTAATCGTTGAAGCTAAATCGCGTGATATTGAGATTAGCTGTTTGCCGCGTGAAAGGGTATCTTTAGGTGAGTCAGTCATTGATAAGTTGTTCGGCTATGGACGGAATGATATTTGCGACATCGCCTGCAATTACATAATCAGCCTGCTCGTCAATATACGTAGTAGATTGATTGATGATGATAATCCTAGCACCATTTTGAGATGCTCTTGCTGGCAGTCCCGCAACGGGCATTACGGCTAGAGATGATCCGGATATTATCATCAGATCACATGTTTCGGCGGCTTTTTTTGCGGCTAACCATACCTTCACGGGGAGTTGTTCCTCAAAGAGAACAACATCTGGCTTGAGTATGCGCCCACAGACCGGGCAGAGAGGAATCTCCCCAAAATCGATATAGGGACCTAAATACGATTCGGCATTATATTGCTGGTAGCAGCCTGCGCAGGTCAAAGTATTTAATGTACCATGAACTTCCAGTACATGTTTTGAACCTGCGCGTTGGTGCAAACCATCAATATTTTGGGTGATGATAGTTTTAATAAACCCCTGATCTTCTAATTTCGCAAGTGCCTTGTGAGCTGGATTGGGTTGAGCGCGCAACATGTGGTCGGCTAAGGGTCGTAACCACTCAAAAAAACGCTCTGGATGTTGGCGAAATATTGTTAATGATGCAACTTCCATGGGAAGATAACGCGTCCATAATCCACTGCCTGCAGAACGAAAATCAGGAATCCCCGACGGGGTAGAACTTCCAGCCCCGGTTAGTACAACGCAATGATGAGCGTTTCTGATCAAAGTTGCTGAGCGATGAATATTTTCTCTCAGCGCGTGAATTGTCATCAAAGATATAAATTATTTGGCAATTTCTGATGCCAATTTTCTGAACTGCTCGGCAGTAATACTGTTGGGTTGTTGCAGAATCATGGGGTTGCTTTGTGCGTTTGCTATGAATGCCAAATCTGGCGCTGGCGTGAAGACGGCCTCAATTTTTTGCTCAATTTTTTCTTGCACTTCATGCCAATTTACCTGCATACCAGTGCGATTTCGATTTACTAACACGGGGCGCAGACGTCCTTCGCCTATGCCCAGTTCAAAAAGATCTTCAATTAAAATTTTGGTTTGTGCGACACCTGTTTGTGTAGGCTCGACTACAATAATAACTTCATCACAAAAATCAATCACGGCTTGTGTTAACGGGGGAAGTGCTGGGCCTAAATCTAAAACAACGTACTCACTAGCGAAGGGAAGCTGCTGGGCAATTGCCTTGAATGAATCAATAGCTGTAACGTAAACGGCATCTTTAGCTCTGCGCGGTGATAACAACAATTGGATTCCAGAGTGATGACTGATCATCTCGTTTTTGATGGCTTTGGCGTCAATATTGTTGGGCGATTTATCTAACAAAGCTGATATATTGGAAGGGTTGCTGTAACCTAAGTCTAAACCAATATCGCTGCTTCCGGGGCGAAAATCTGTAACCAGTACGCTTTTCTTTGTGGCTTTGTGTAGTGCGATGCCGAGATTGGTTGAAAGGGATGAAACACCCACGCCTCCCTTTGCTGATAGCACCCCAATCAAGAACCCGCGAGAGATGGGTGTATCACTGCCGGTAGCCACGCTACGAGCATTGCTTGATTTTGCGCGTGCAAGTAGCACCTTAACTTGTGCAAAAAGTTCACGCGGCCATGTTGGCTTGGTGAGGTAGGCATCGGCTCCGGCTTCCAGACCTTCTACTTTATCATCAATTTGTGCTTTAGCGGTGAACATTATGATGGGTAACAATTTAGTCTCTTTTTGACCGCGCAGATGGCGTGTAACATCATAACCGCTCATTTCGGGCATCATGACATCTAAGAGAATTAAGTCTGGGGATTCATTTTTGACTTTCTCAAGCGCGTTTTTGCCGTTTTCGGAGGTGATTATCTCATATCCTTCGCGCTCTAGCATTAACCCTACCAGGCGTAAAGTTTCAACATCATCATCTACAATTAAGATTTTTTTAGGCATTTCTTCTCCTTAAAATAATGCACTAGTGTCAGTCTAGCATAAAGGAACTATCCTAGCAAGTATTCACATATAATTCTTCGCGTTATAATGTATATGATGTTAAACCGTGTCCGCAATACCCTTGAAAATATAAAATATCTTTCTCATGAGGCACCAATTTTAATTGGTGTCTCGGGTGGTCATGATAGCCTTTCCTTACTTCATATTTTACACCAATTTAATTATTTGTTGACAGCGGCTTATTTCAACCATGGATTGCGCCCTGAAGCTTTCAATGAGGTGTCTAAAGTGAAGCAGATTGTTGGAAACTTGGGAATTCCTTTTGTGACCGCAGAGCAGGATGTGGGTGCTTTTGCTGAAGATCGAAGGTTATCCATCGAAGAAGCCGCCCGTATATTGCGATATAGATTTTTATTTCGCCAGGCTAAAGCAATAAATGCGCAGGCTGTCGCTGTAGGACATAATGCCGATGATCAGGTGGAAACTGTGCTGATGCACCTTTTGCGTGGTGCCGGGCTGGATGGACTTATGGGTATGCAAACTGTTATGCGAACCAACAATTGGAGCGATGAAATCGCGTTGCTGCGACCTTTGTTATCCGTTTGGCGGTCAGAAATCAATGATTATTGTGACCAGCATAACCTTCACCCTATCATTGACCGCAGCAATGCAAATCTAGCTTTTTTTCGAAATCGATTGCGCCACGAGTTGATTCCAATGCTCGAAGATTATGTGCCACGCGCTGCCGCGCGTATTTGGCGCATGGCCGCCACCCTTCAGGGTGACCATGATATTGTGATGCAAGTAGTTGATCGGGCTTGGGATAACTGTTTTGAAAAGCAGGGTGAAGGCTATATTGCATTGGACGAAAAAATGTTGCAGCAACAGCCTTTAGGTGTAAAGCGACGTTTGGTGCGTAGGGCAGTCAACAAATTACGCGCTACTTTGCATGATTTAGATTTTAATGCAGTTGCGCGCGCAATATCGTTTTTGAGTCATCCGCCACATTCTAGGTCGGCTGAGTTGGGCTTAGGAATGCGACTAATCTTGGAAGATGGAAAATTTTATATCGCTAATTTGAATGCTGATCTGCCGCCTATTTCAGACCCACAACTTCCCGAAAATGGGTCTCTGAGATTGCCGATTCCAGGCCAACTGCATTTGACACACAGATGGTTAATTGTTGCAAGGTTTGTCCAAGACGGAGATCACGCAAAAGAGCAAGCCTTGATCAACAACGACCCCTTTCAGACATGGATATCTTTAGAGAATCGGAATCAAATCCTAACTTTGCGGCCGCGTCAGCCCGGGGATCGCTTTGCTCCATTAGGGATGCAAGGCCACACTACTAAAGTATCAGATTTTATGATTAATCAAAAAATACCTCGCATTGCTCGAGCTGCCTGGCCGTTAGTTTGTGTTGACGGTGAAATTGCCTGGGTGCCGGGTTTTCGTTTGGGAGAGAATTTTAAATTAACAACTGCAACGAATGATGTGGTTCATATAAAATTAACTCGGGATTTAGTTAATAATTTAGAGGTTGATGCATAGTGCAATGCAAGAGTTCTAAAATTTATCAGTTGATTATCGTGCTGCTCAGTTTGATTGTAACTGCTTGTTCGTTCTCAACCGCCATTAATCAAGCGAACGTGGCACCCTCCGAAATCATTTTGGCAACTACGACCAGCACGTATGATTCGGGCTTGCTTGACGTGCTTCTACCAGTTTTTGAAGATGATACGGGTTACAAAGTAAAGGTGATTGCTGTTGGCACTGGAAAAGCTTTGACTATGGGGCGTCAAGGAAATGCTGATTTACTCCTGGTTCACGCCCCTCCCGATGAGGAAATTTTCATGGCTGGGGGCTATGGAAGCCTGCGAATATTGGTTATGCACAATGATTTTATATTTGTCGGTCCGTCAGATAATCCTGCTAAAATTCAACCTTTGTTAGTACCTGCTGATATTATGATGCAGATTTATAAAAACCAAGGTATCTTTGTTTCTCGGGGCGACGACTCTGGAACGCACAAAAAAGAAATGACTTTCTGGGATCAGGCTGACATCCTTCCTGAGGGGGCTTGGTATCTTGAAACTGGCCAAGGCATGGGCGCAACCTTGATGATTGCATCAGAGAAAAGGGGTTATACTTTGACGGATCGCTCTACCTTTCTCTTTTTGCGGAAAAATTTATCATTAGATATCCTGGTAGAAGGTTCGCCTCCTCTTATGAATATTTATCATGTGATCCTGGTTAATCCAGAGCGATGGCCAAAGGTTAATTTTGCGGGGGCGCAAGCCCTAGCCGATTATTTGGTCTCGCCGCAAGGACAAGCGATCATTGCTTCTTATGGTATTGAGAAACTTGGTCAGCCACTTTTCTTTCCCGATGCAGGCGGAGATTTGTGATTTAGATTATGGACTTAATTTGGGATGGAATGAGACAGGCTCTAACGTTATTCGTACATGGCGATCGTGAGATATTTCAGATAACTTGGCTTTCGCTGCGAATATCTGGGTTGGCGATACTTGTAAGTGTGGTGTTGGGCGTACCTGCGGGGACGATTTTAGCACTATGTCAGTGCCGGACAAAAAAGTTATGGTTGAGCATGGTGCATACCGGTATGGCGTTACCACCAGTGGTTGTTGGGTTGGTAATATCCATCTTGCTCTGGCGTACAGGACCATTAGGTGTTTTGGGGCTTATGTATACGCCAACTGCGATGACGATTGCGCAATTTATCATTGCGGCACCGATTGTTATTGGGCTAACCGTTTCCGGTCTGCAACAACTAGACCCGCGTTTGCAGGATCTATTGTTAGGATTGGGGGCTTCTCGGCGGCAAGTGATTTGGCTGCTTTGGCGTGAAGCAAAACTGCCCCTTTTTGCTGCAGTGATGGTTGGCTTTGGGCGCGTGATAGCTGAAGTGGGTGCTTCGATGATGGTGGGAGGGAATTTGCGTTCTAGCACTCGCGTGCTAACAACTGCAATTGTTTTGGAAAACAGTAAAGGTAATTTTTCGCTGGCCATTGCGCTGAGTGTGATATTGATGACTTTAGTTTTTACGATCACACTAGGATTAACTTGGATTCAGCAAAGAGAATTACATTGACGAACATATTAACGGCCCATGATTTGCTTGTGCAGCGCGGGGGTCAGGCTGTTTTTTGCTTAGATGCGCTTGCGATTCGAGAGGGGGAGGTGCTGGCACTGATAGGTCCTAATGGGGTTGGAAAAAGCACCTTACTGTTAACTTTAGCGCAAATTATTCAACCTATAAGCGGAAATCTCAAATTCTACGGCGCACCCATAAACAATAAAAATAGTTTGGCTTACCGGCGGCGGATTGCAGTTATGTTACAAGATCCGCTTTTGCTGCGCAGCTCAGTTTACGATAATGTTGCCACCGGGTTACGTTTTCGCGGACTGGCCAAGGAATTGATTAAATCTAGAGTATTGTTGTGGTTAAAGCGATTGGGAATCAGCCATTTAAGCGATCGTAATGCACTTAGGATTTCTGGTGGCGAGGCGCAGCGTGTTAGTATGGCGCGTGCTTTGGTGCTGAATCCAGAATTATTATTCTTAGATGAACCTTTTCGTGCTTTGGATGCCCCCACACGGGCTCGTTTGTTATCAGACTTTCGCGCCATATTGAAAGAAATGGCTATGACCACCGTGATGGTGACTCACGATCTCGACGAGGCCTTACTTTTGGCAGATCGGGTAGCTATAATATTAAAAGGAGGTTTGAGACAATGTGACACACCCGAGCAGGTTTTTAACGCTCCTTCTGATGCTGATGTGGCGAATTTCGTTGGTGTTGAAACCATTTTACCTGGTCGCGTGGTCGTGGCGTCTGGTGGTCAAATAACAATTGATGTGGGTGGTATATTGCTTGAAGCTATAGGTAATGCTGTGCTCGATCAAAATGTATTATTTTGTTTGCGTCCAGAAGATATCACTTTGTGGGTAACTAATGATTTGCCACTGTCTAGTGCTAGAAATTGCCTTGAGGGAGAAGTGCAATCTATATTGCCGCAAGGTGCATTAATGCGTGTTTCCGTGTTATGTCAGCGCGATAGTGGGCAAAAAGCACTTACGATGAACGCATTAATTACACGCACTTCGGCACAGGACATGAGAATTGATTTGGGGAGAAAAGTGCAGTTGACCTTTAAAGCCAGCGCGGTACATTGTATTGCTCGCTAATTGTTTCCTGACCTACCGATTCATTTCAGATCATTGTGGAAATGTAGTAACCAGTCATCACCTTGTGTGTATTAGGTAAAGGAGCGAGCACAAAAAGGGATCAATATCAGAAACCTGAGGCCTCATATCTAGGTGGGAGATTGGGCATGTGTTCAGCATTGCGTTGACAACATTGATATTTGCAAAAATTCGTTTTTTTATGTGTATGTGTCAATCATGTTACTGGATTCTGAATATCCAACTGCCGTAATTTTTCACCGACCTCGCGCCATTGCACTTTGGAAATACCCAGCTTTTGACGAATCTTGTCGCGTTCCATTTCGGATTGCCAATCAGTGAGGGCACAAGTCCATCGGCACATGCTGAAGGAAAGCTGCTTGTCTAAGCCCACTTCAGTGCTTAAATCTTGCAATAAATATTCCAAGCGACGCGGTGACCAGGGAAAAAGTTTGTCGGTGAGATGGTATTGAGCGGCATATTCGGTGTAGGCTTCAAGCCAATAAGCTGGTATTTGTATTTTGCGTTCTTTATAACGATATTTGGGATTTGCGTAGCGCACAAAAAGAAGGGGACCTTCAGGGGCATCCATGTGGATGTGATTGGGGCTGAGACCGAGCGTCTCACCTTTTTTGATGCCTGTTGTTAGTAATAATGTAGACAAGGTGTAATAACGCGTATCCGGTGATGAGGCTCGGTGGTAGCTTGAAGCAAGTTCAAGTACGGCCTCAATTTCATCGGCAGTTAAAACCTCAGGGAGTGGACTACGTACGGACTTTTGCACAACCTTTTCGGCCGGATCTAGCAGCAATACACCTGCTTTATGCAACCAACGAAAAAAGGCTTTTAGCGACGTGATTCTGCGGGCTAGCGTTTTTGGACTGCACGGTACACCTCGATCATTGACCATCCAATCCAGAAAATTATTTAGGTCATTTGTAGAGATGCTTCCCAAAGTACGGTCAGGGGGTAAGTAATTGATTAATAGTGTTAAATCTCCTAAGAAAGCCTTGAGCGTGTGCGTGGAATTGCTTTGATCCTTTAAGAAAATTTCCCAGCCATTGAGGGCAGGGGCCAGCGTAGTTTGTGCGGTGATATGGGCTGATTTATAATTGGACATTTTCTGCCTCCAAAAAAGGGTTTCGTATAGTCAAGGTACTGCGTATAGTTTAATGCCGATTAACGCTGAAGTCAAGATCAGAAGTATAATATTTTGACTAATCGTGAATAAATCAGCGCTACTTTGTATACAATAAAAATAAACGTATAATCGTGGATTTCTGGGAAATAGTATAATGATTTATGGTTTTACCGATTTTTTGCTGGCAAGAGATTTAATATTTTTGCTCGTATTTGATACCTTTTTGGAAGTTCCCTCTGACTAGTAATTTGCGGGATAGAAAAAGACCTTGAAAAAAAAGCGTGCTTATCGGCTAATTGCGTTCGCAAGTTTTGCCCTTGTGGCAGGTTTACTGTATCTTAATGTTGGTCTGGCTTGGATTTTTATTGCGCGGTTGACGCATCCAGCTTGTCCAGAGCCGCAGTATTTGAATGATTTTGATGCCCCAGAAGAGCATTGGTTGTCCACTGAGGATGGCCATGCGCTTCGAGTTTGGTACTATCCATCGAAGAATGATGCAGCAATTTTATCGTTAGGCGGATTGACAGGTTCTCTTGGCTCGCAGCTGCCTGAGGTGGCTTTTTTAATAAGTGATGGCTATGGAGTTTTGCAAATTGACAGCCGAGCGTGTATGAAACCGCCCACAGCGGTAACACTGGGTGGAGATGAAATCTATGATGCAGCCGCGGGAGTAGATTTTTTGCTCGCTCGTTCTGAGGTTGATCCAAATAAAATAGGTGCAATAGGGTTTTCAATGGGTGGTGCAACTGCTATCAGGGCTGCTGCGCGTCACCCCGTAATTAAGGCTGTGATACGAGATGGCGGCTTCTCTAATTTGGGCGCCATGCTTGATGGAGCCAGTCAATCCTCCTCGCTACCCATGCGCCTATTTTACAAAACTTCCATTTTTTTTTACGAAATTCAGACCGGCATTGATCCATGGACCGTTAGCCCTTTGGCAGATCTCTCTAATGTCAGTCCTCGACCTGTTATGCTTATTTATGGACAATATGAACAAGATTATGGGGTAGAGCAATTTGAGAAGGGAGGTGATGGAAGGATACTGTGGATTGTACCAGGTGGACGCCATGGTCAAAACCATTTGGTTGCACCTGAGGAGTATGAACGGCGGATATTAAATTTCTTTGCACTAGCTTTTAATCATTAATAATGGAATTTGAGTTTGAATTTGCAAGGCCAGAAGATAAGTCGGGATTAAGTCAAATACTTGAACTGCAAGCGCATGATGGCAGTGAATTCAATGGTGAAGATGTCGAAGAACATTGATTTTAGCTCTATAAATAGTTGATTAATTATTGGACAGAGCCGAGATGCTTGTCTAAATCGCACAAACGGGAAAATTGCCGGATGTGTAATGATGCGTGATATTGAACTGGTGGGATATGGCACAGCCCATTCCTTGACCGAAATCTTTGTGCTGCGCAAGTATCGTCGGTTTGGTTTAGTCTGTGGCGAGGTTACATTCTTGTTCAACCCTTTTTCCTAATCGCTGGCACAGACTTTCTAGCGGCAAATAATTCATGATTATCCGGATGGACATTATACGTCTGAATAAGGGGATACGTCCCATTTCAAATAATTTTCGCTAATGCTTAGCGCTGATAAAAAACGCGGAACAATATCCTTGACATCTTCCTGCTCTTTGGTAAGATAACTTCGTTATGAAAAATACTACGTTGTTGCCCATTCCCGCCCCTAGCAGCCGTAAGTCACATAGGCTTTTGGTCTTTTAGGGTTGGCTGGGAAGAAATTCTGCCAAGAAGAATCGCCCTCTGGACTGCAATGCCAGAGGGTTTTTTTATGCGAGTGGAAGTATTTTTCTCGACCACACATTGCACTATCATCCATGTACTGATTTAGTAAAACTACTACCGGAGATACCCATGAGAATGTCATCCCTCTTTAGCCAAACCTTACGCGAAGCACCGTCAGAAGCTGAAATTCCAAGTCATTCGCTTTTACTGCGAGCTGGATTTATCCGTCAACTTGCTGCGGGAATTTTCACTCTTATGCCTTTGGCCAAGCGCGCTGTTACCAAGCTGGAAAATATTATGCGCGATGAAATGAATGCCATCGGAGGTCAAGAAATTAGTATGCCAGTAGTGCACCCGGCCGAATTGTGGCAGGAGACCGAACGCTGGTATCAAATTGGCTCCGAGATGGGACGGTTCAAAGACAAAAATAACCGTGATATGGTATTGGCTATGACCCACGAAGAGATTGTTACCGATCTGACTCGAAAAGAAATCCATTCATACAGGCAATTACCGGTTATGATCTATCATTTGCAAACCAAATGGCGTGATGATCCTCGACCTCGCGCTGGTTTAATTCGAGTGCGTGAGTTCACCATGAAAGACAGCTACAGCCTAGACGCCGATTGGGAAGGTCTCGACAAGCAATATCGCGCGCACTACCAAGCTTACTTCAATATTTATCATCGCTGCGGTATCCCAACGATTGCGGTTAAATCAGATGTAGGAATGATGGGTGGCAAGATGGCGCACGAGTATATGTATCTGACTGCTCACGGTGAAGACACGCTTTTGATTTGTGATTCTTGCAGTTATGCGGCTAACCGTCACATTGCTCTTTTCATGAAAGATGAATTACCCCAAGAGAATGCGCTACCGTTAGAAAAAATTGCTACGCCGGAGATTAAAACCATCGCCGGCTTGGCGGAATTTCTTAACCAACCAAAATCTAAGACAGCCAAAGCGGTTTTTATCATTGCTACGGTTCCCGATGGTGAAACAAGCATAGAGAAATTTGTCTTTGCAATTGTGCGCGGCGATATGGATCTCAATGAAACCAAGTTGGCGAACGCGATGGGGGCTAGCGAATTGCGCGTTGCTCGTGAAGATGAAATCGAAGCGATTGGTGCAGTTCCCGGCTATGCCTCGCCCATAGGTTTGCCCGAAAAGAATGATTATATGGAAGTTGTTAAAATTGTCGATGATCTGATACCCCATACGGCAAATCTTGTGGCTGGGGCGAACGAAGAGGGCTACCATTTTCTCAATACGAATTATGACCGTGATTATGTAGCCGCAATCGTTGCTGACATTACTTCGGCGCGCGATGGCGATGCTTGTATTGAGTGCGGCAGCGCATTGCGTGCGGTGCGCGGTATTGAGGTCGGTAATATCTTTAAGTTGGGCACGCGTTACAGCGCCGCGATGGGTGCAACTTTCCAGAATAAAGATGGTGTTGAAGAACCGGTTATTATGGGTTCTTACGGTATAGGCAGCGGGCGGTTGTTAGCCTCAATTGTTGAGGAACATCACGATGAGCATGGTTTGATATGGCCGATAACTGTAGCGCCGTTTCATGTTCATTTAGTCGTATTGTCCGGAAAAAAAGATGGTGGTTTGGTTCTGGATACAGCCGAACAACTTTATCGTGGATTACAGACCGCAGGTGTGGAGGTGCTATTTGATGACAGAGCAGACAGCCCTGGTGTGAAATTTAATGACGCAGATTTGATTGGCTTGCCAATTCGTGTCACGGTGGGTGCGCGTTCTCTCAAAGAGGGAAATATTGAATTGAAACGTCGCGATCAAAACGATCGCCTTTTAATACCCATAGATGAGGCCGTTGAAACAATTAAAGTTGTAATGTCGGATCTTAAATCAGAGATAATGGCCACTGTTATCGATATGCCGATGAAAGCGTAAGTATTACTACAGTAAGCAAAACCCCTCGGATCTGGCATTTCAGCAAAACCTGAGGGGTTTTTGTTATTTATAAAATCGTTTATAAATTTTTATTTTCTTAATAATTCGGATCGATTCCCTATGGCCGATAGATGACACTCTCCGGATAGAAATCTCTCCACGCCCAATCGAATGATGTTAGACTAGGGACGTGTTGCAAGATCTGGTTTTTTCGAGGACCTTCGGTCGCCATGCCCAGAGTTATATCCCAAGAGGAGCCAGATTCTAAATCCTTCAAAACCTCATTTTCCCAATAAAATGAAAGTGTTTCTCCACCGATAATACGTAAGTATGTGCGGTAGTCGTTGTCAGCCGCCCAAAGCAGTACGGGGAAGTCACCGATCCAATCATTGAGCACCGTTTTGTTGAGGATATCATCGAATAATAAGCTTTAGCCTGATCGGCCAGCACTAATCCGATGACAAAATCCGTATTAAACTTCTGGCGTCGAAATCCTAGCTGTGAATAGTCGTTAATCATGGCTAGTGTTTCGGGATGAGATTCTTTCCAGTTTTCCCAGGACGTCATTTGCGAGGGGAGGATGGTTAATACGGTATTCTTTAGAGGGCCAGCCAATGCGAGACCGACAGGTTGCGACCAAATCGAGACAGTTTTATGATCCCACCAGGTCATGGCTGATTTATACAATCCGCCCGCGTTGCCGAAGACGAAGGTCTCTCCATCAATGCGCCGGTCGTGCACGAGACCGGTGTAGCACAGCGGTCAATAGGTCACCAGCATCGGAATTCCAGCTAGCTCATCGTTTACCATTTCTCGGAATCGCAGTACCGTGATCGGATACGCCTTGGCCTTGCCATCCCAGGACACGCCCAAAACTAATTCATCATCATCAAAAGGAGCCATATCCGCGTTTACAAAAATCGGATTATAAACCGGTTGAATACCATCAAAAGGAATAGCCTGAAAAAATCCCCTTGGCAATTCAGAAGGTGTTGGTATGCTGGCGGGACTGATATCCGCAGGGGTGGTCTTAGGTTCGGATGCTGGCGTTTCTGTGGGTAGTGAGGTGATTGGGTTTTCGCCGGGTGAAGTAGGTTGTTGGGGCAACAGGGTATTTTTCGTTTGGTTGTCTGACGCCCCACAGCTTGAAAGTAAGATTACTCCCAGGGTTGTCAATAGAAAAAATTGGAGCGCATTTCTCTTAAACATAACTTTCTGATAACCTGAGGGGGATGATCCTTACGTGTTGTGTTATAAAAAAATAGGGTAGTCAGAATGAATGCTCTGCCTACCCTGCCAAGCTGGTTAACCTTTTTAGCTCATCTTGAAGAAACTGGTTAGTTTCATGGCTAAATTTAAATCACCGGCCAATTTAAGCTTGCCCATCATGAAACCCTTCATGCCGTCTTCTTTGCCAAGCAAGACATTGCCAAAATAAACGCCATCGGCGGTTAAAGTCATAGTAGGGTTTTCAGCAATGCCTTCGCTTACTGTGCATGCGCCATCTTTAATCGTGATGATATAGTCACCGGCTTCATCGCCAGTAAAATTATATTGGATGACAGCTTCAAGCCCGGCAGCTTTGTCTGGCAGGAAAGCTTTTTCGTGGTTGAATACGAGATCTTTAACGTTTAATTCACTCATTTATATTTCTCCTATTGATTTTTATTGTAAATTTTCGAAGATGCACGCTGCTCCCATGCCGCCACCGATGCACATGGTTACCATGCCAAATTTTGTTCCGCGGCGACCCATCTCATAAAGAAGTTGGGTGGTAAGCTTTGCTCCTGTACATCCGAGGGGGTGGCCTAGCGCAATCGCGCCGCCATTTACGTTGGTAATATCTGTGTTAATGCCAAGTTCTCTAATTACGGCTAGCGATTGTGCGGCGAAAGCCTCGTTAAGTTCGATCAAGCCGATATCTTCTAAGGTTAAACCGGCTAATTTTAGTGCTTTAGGAATTGCCGCAACTGGACCGATGCCCATTATTTCGGGACGCACGCCGCCCGCTGCAAAGGAAATGAAGCGAGCCATTGGTTTCAGGCCAAGTTCATCGGCTTTGGCTTTCGTCATGATGATCACTCCTGCCGCCCCATCAGACATTTGTGATGAATTTCCTGCAGTAGCCGTACCACTATCTTTGAAGACCGCGCGCAAACGGGAAAGTCCCTCTAAGGTAGAATCGCCTCGAGGGCCTTCATCGCGCTTGAAAGTAAAAGTCTTAGTTATGGATTTGCCATTATCACCTGGTGTGATGATTTCTACATCAACCGGCACAATCTCTGGATCAAATCGTCCCGATTCTACCGCGGCTGCAGCACGTTTGTTGCTTTCAAGTGCAAACGCATCTTGATCTGCGCGGCTGATATTAAATTCCTTGGCAACGTTTTCGGCGGTTAAGCCCATGCTGGTGAAGGCTTCGGGATAGCTTTCTGCCAAAGACGGGGTAGGGGCGAATTTGTAACCGGTCATGGGAACCATGCTCATGGATTCAACACCGCCGGCTAAGATGATTTCAGATTGACCAGCGAGAATAGCGTGAGCAGCGTGAGCGATACTCTGAAGCCCAGAGGAGCAGAAACGATTGATGGTTTCCGCCGGAACGGTGTACGGCAGCCCGGCATTGAAGCCAATCAGACGGGCCATATTCATGCCTTGCTCGCCTTCGGGGAAGGCACAACCAATTACCAGATCATCGAGGTCCTTGGCTTTGAGCGGCTTGGCGCGTTCCAGTAATTCGCGAATGACCACTGCTGCTAAATCTTCTGGGCGTGTGGTCGCTAAACTGCCGCGTTTGGCTTTGCCAATGGGTGTGCGAACAGCGGCAACGATGACAGGATCGCGGGTGGGGTCTAAATTTGTCATAATTTGTCTCCTTTATAAAAGCTCAGAACCCTTGATACTATTAATTCAGTCGTAATAAATATCAGGGTAGCTGGAAATGCTTCGTTAGTTCCTTAACGGCTTACCTGTCTGCAGCATATGCCACATGCGCTGCTGGGTTTTTTCTTCACCGCATAGTGAAAGGAAGGCCTCGCGCTCCATGTCAAGAATATGTTGTTCGCTGACCCAGGTTGGCATGCTGTGTTCACCTCCAGTCATTACAGTGATCATTTTACTTCCGATATATGTTTCATACTCGGTGATATAACCGCCTTGCGAGAAGATATGTAATCCAGCTCGCAGGGCTGCCAAGGTATCTCGCCCTGCCGCGTAAATTTTCTCCGGTGCAGGTGGGCGATAGCCTGTGTTAGCCATGTGCAGAGCTTCTTTCTTGGCTTCAGAGATCAAATGATCGCGACTAAGCACAATACGGTCTGCCATTGCCAAGAAGCCAAATTGACGGGCTTCTACGGCGCTAGTGGCTATTTTGGCTTGGCCGCTTAGTTCAAAAACTTGCTCCATGGCGGGTAGTACAGGATTCTTCTTGACACGCATGGAGGGATTGACAATACGGCGTAATAGCTCTTTGGTGCCGCCACCAGCCGGAATCACGCCAACACCGATTTCCACTTGCCCAATATATAATTCGCCGGCAGCTACGACCCGTGGGGCGTGCATGGTGATCTCAGCACCGCCGCCAAGGGTTAGTCCGTGAGGAGCGACCACAATCGGTTTGGAGAAATAGCGCATACGCATATTGGTATCTTGCAGCGCCTTGACCATAGCTTCAAGCTGTTCCCACATGCCGTTTTGCGAGGCCATTACAACGCCAAAGATGTTGGCGCCGGCGCAAAAAGCACGATGGTCGTCGTTGCCAATAACGATGCCATCAAATTCGTTGGCTTCAGCGAGATCCATAGCATCGTTCATCATGGAGATTAAATCATCATCGATGGCGTTCATTTTTGTGTTGAATTCAACACAAGCGATGCCGTTACCCAGATCAATAAGTGAGGCGCCAGTATTTCGACTGATTAATTTCCCAGCGTCTTTTTCTATCCTGAGTGCGATCGTATCGGCAGCGCGTTGGATCGGATCATAGGCGCATTTACTTGGATTATAGACGCCAACTTTGCGGTCACCTTCATATTGATAGAAAGTCTCCGTGCCTTTAGCCAGCATGTCCTCAACCCAGATTGCAGGTGGGAAACCAGCGGCTTTCATGCCATCAATGCCTTTCGCAACTCCAACCATGTCCCAAACTTCGAAAGGTCCGGCCTGATGCCCGAAACCCCAACGCATGGCATCATCGATAGGTTTTGGAGTATCAGCAACCTCAGGGATTCGCTCAGCTGCATAGGCGAAGCCTTGATAGGTTAAAGCAGCCACCAATTGTGCGGCACGGTCGTCGGAGGTCAAGAAAACCTCCATTTTTTCACCTAGTGTTTCTTTGCCTTTGGCTTCGTCAACAGATTTGAATTTTGGTTTTTCAACTAAGCCGTATTGCATTGTTTCTAAATTGAGTGTCCAAAATTCTTTTTTTCCATCTTTAACAACTTTCTTATAAAAACCTTGATTGGTCTTGTTGCCCAGCCAGTCTTTCTCGACTAAAGTGCGGATCAATTTATTGGCGCGTTCAGAATGGAGATAGCGCAGTGCGTGCTTATCGTGCGGGATGGCTGCGGCTAGGTTGGCTCCAACGTGGTCCCAAATATCAACGCCAACCAAATCAATCAAGCGATTGGCCGCCCAAAAACGGCTACCTTCCGCTTGATTGATTTGGTTGGCGTTGATATTTGGGACCACGTTGGCACCAACCTAGCCGCAGCCATCCCGC
>PVMK01116260.1_pt1 | contig 28568 bp, 20 predicted proteins | sample 1853481 | NCBI WGS metagenome assembly PVMK01 (sample SAMN08533507, study PRJNA380276) | Marine sediment metagenome, whole genome shotgun sequencing project. | reverse complement strand
AGGATTTCATCCCCAACCGCCTTTTCAATCAACAATGAACAGCTGAATAACATGACTTTCAAGTTTTTGAGAACTTAGCCGATAGTATCTTAGAATGCCAAATCCGGACACGCCGGAATTAATCATAAAGGAACGCAAAAATGAGACAGAGAATCAAACAGTACCTTCTCATTGGTCTGGCAGCAACCGTCTTCTATTTTATTTTAGACAATCATTATATTGTTGATGGACGCGATATTTACCTGCTAAAAAAGACATCACTGCATCTGCACGAGACCTTTGTCAGCATAAGCAACGAAAGACCCCAGACCGTTTTAAAAAACGACGTATTGCGGGAAGCGGGTATTGGAGACCTTTTCGTTGAGCTGGAAATGATGAGCGAGGAAGAAAAGAACCTGCTGGAAAATAAATACGACGCTGAAGAGTAAATCCCCACTCTTTTTTTGGCGCCCGACCCGGCAAGTTTTCTCTATCATCGCTATTTGTCGCTGTTTCAGTTGTCCTCCCCTCCCCGCAATCATCATAAACCAACTGAAAAACAGCGGCAACAACCGTACTCTGGATTATTATGAATAAAATCGATTCAAATCCTTAAATATTCAATATTCAATCGAAAATATTCAATTTCTTGCTCCGATTGCATTGAGTTCCAGCGTTATCGGTCTGTCCTCTTCACTTTTACCGGTAAAACGAATCGGTCCGGGGCGTCTGTAATGGTCATCGCCCGGGGTGGCCGCCAGCCATTTTTCCCGTTGGGCTTTGACAACCCGAAACGCAACGGAATCCACATCCACGATACTCTTTTCGATCACCAGAGCCAGTTTGCCTTTGCGTTCTTCAAGGTGCATCAGCGGCGCAATCGGAATCCCGATGGGTTCCCATTTGGAAAAATCCATATCCAGATTTTTGATGGCCGCCATCTGACCCGTGGCTCCGTTGGCGATCAGGCTGAATACGGTGAGCCCCAGATTGTAGGTGTAATTACAATCAAAGCGGGTGGGATCATTTCCCCTGCCGTCATAGCCGTAAAAATGAATCTGGGTTTTAAAGCTCGGCATTGATTTCTTAAATAGTTTTTCAACCGCTGCCGGAATTTTCTCGCCGGTCTTTATCAATCCTTCATTGTTTAGAACCTGATTCAGGGTTTTAACGGAGATTACAGCGGGTTTCACCAGCAGGTACTCGTCGGCCCCATAATTTTTAAACAGGACCGGTCCGTAGCGATTCGGATCGAGTCCGGCCTTTTCCATGGTTTTTCGATAATAGTCTTTTTGAATGCCGATTTTATAGCGGCCCTCTTCTTTTAAAATATTCAAATAATCTATGACGAGTCCCAGAAGTACTTTTTCGGTTTCCACTTGAGAAAATTGAAAGTTGCCGTGGCTGTCTCTTTCCATCAGCAGCCCCTCCTGGAAAAAGGCCGGAATATCACTGAAAAGATCATCATCCCGGGTATGCCACAGCCTAAAAGAAGTATCTTCCCGGGAACGCTGGGCCAGTCGGCGCAAATACTCCAGTTTATCTTCAAGACGCAGGAAAGCCGAATGGAAATCCGTGTCATGAGTTTGATTGTATTCTGCAATAATGGTGTTCAACTTGATGATGAAAACCTGGATTTCATTTATAAATTCCAGCACGCCTTCGGGGATGACGATGACGCCGTAATTTTTTCCCACCGCGGCCCTGCCGACGACAGCCTCGCAGATAACCCGGGAGAGATGGCGCAGGGTCATGCCATAGGCGTTAAAATCGCATGTGCCGTCCCTTTGGGCTTTCTCAAGCCTGACTGTATCCGTATAATCAGCAAGATCTTCTCCGATAAGGGTCATGTTGGCGTGGGTCTGCAACGCAACTTCCAGTGCCAGGTGACTGGCCACTCTTCCCATGACTTTGCAGATATGCCAGTATTTAATATCTGAGCTACTGTCCGTACACAGGTTGCCGATGGCGTTGGCAAAGGCACGGGCCGCCGTGTGAAACCCAAAAGACATGGCGCACAGCACGTTCCCCGCCACATCTCTGACCTGGATATCGCCGTCGATGGTTTTGGGGACCCCCAGAATCTGAACCCCGTCTGCCATCATTTCCTGGGCCAGAAAGGCGGCATTGGTGTTGGAATCATCTCCGCCGACGACCACCAGTGCGTCCAAATCGAGGCGCCGGCAGGTTTCCCGGGACAGTGCTATCTTTTCTTTGCTATCGATCTTGGTTCGGCCGGTCTTGATCATGGTAAAGCCGCCCAGGTTTCGATACCTGTTCACCAGATCATCGCTAAGCTCGACGGCTTCATTTTCAATGATCCCGTCAGGCCCGACCAGAAATCCGTAAACTCTTGAATCCGGATTGGCTTTCTTGGCGGCGTCATACAAACCGGCAATTACATTATGCCCCCCCGGCGCCGGTCCCCCGGAGAAAACAATGCCGATATGGCGCTTTTTGCCATATCGCCGGGCAACCTCATCATCCACCGAATCTTTGCCTTCGACCAACTGTACTTTGTTGGCGATGATATCCGGCAGCAGTTTTTCGGCTTGCCGGTCCAGCTCAAACCGATACCGGTCGGTTTCCCGCAAAACCGTATAGGGATGGGAGAACACCTCGCAACGCAGGGGCGAATAGGCTCTTCTTTCGAGAGACTCGGCGTTGACATCGTCAATGGCTTTTTTGACCGTGGGATGGTTTAAGATCTCTTCCAAACTGATGGTTTCTTTCCCTGGCATGGCATCCTCCGGTTTTTATTGAAGATTTTAGATTGAAGATTGAACACGTAAACCCAAAATTTAAAATTAAATGACGGCCCGCAGCGACTTCCGTCCTTGTTGAATAGTTGATCAGGTAAATTATAGTCATAATTTAAGAATGTTACGATTGCCATTTAAAAACTTTTGGGACACAGATTTGCACAGACCCGCCCGCCTCGCTCGCACCCGTCTGCCACGCAAGGCGTGAGCGGGCGCGGTAAATGCAGATCAGTACAAACCGCCTGGCGGCGGAACCATGTCTATACTTATGTAGCTGCCTGCTTGCTATATGCCCTTTCTCGCCGAAGGCGAAACAAACTTTCTTTTTAATCCGTGTTCATCCGTGTTCATCTGTGTCCTAATTGTCCTGTCTTTTGAAACATGAAGTGTCCAATTATTTTGCAAATATTGGATAAATCCATATTTACAACTACTTAACCAATCGACTAATCAACCAATCAACGATATCTATACTAATACCTATCCATACTAATACCTATCCATTGATCATAAAGTCAAGATGATTCAGATCAGAAAAAAACAGACTCCATAGCATTACGCATCAACCGGGTCGAATACCATGTTTCACCCAATGGGTAAAAGAGGCCAATCCAAACAAAGGTCCATAAAGTTACGATATTCAGCATTTTATAACCTTTGAACCTTGAACCCTGCGTGTGGGGTCGAAGCCCGAAGGGCGGAGCCCCAAACCTGGAACCGATCACTTGAGTACCTTTTTATTGCAATCACATCATGTTTGAGTATGATTTATGCACATAGCCAGATTGAATATTTAAGGAATTCTATCGATTTTAATAGAAAAGACAGAGCGAAGCGATACCACAAATCTTCAATCTTCAATCTTCAATCTTCAATTCCGGCTTGTCCGGGTTGGGTTAAAAGAACCCTTTACATTGAGCCCATTGTGATATACAAGTGGAACGCTAAATCAGCGTCTGGCTATGGGTCGAGTGATCGGCCGGCGGCGGCCGCTCACAACCTTTGGATCATCTTCACAATAAAAAGGAGGTAATGCATGAAAAAAGGACTGGTAATAGGATTAATTACACTGACAGTAATTGGATTTCTTTTCGCGACATCCGCATTTAGTGCGGATATCAACCTGGCAAAAAAGTCCACCATTGAAAAAATACTGAAAAGAGGTGAACTTCGTGTTGGTTTTGAATCCGGATACGTCCCGTTTGAAATGACCAATAAAAAAGGGGAATTTATCGGGTTTGATATGGATTACGGCAGACAGCTGGCAAAATCCATGGGAGTTAAATTCGTACCGGTCAACACGGCCTGGGACGGCATCATTCCAGCCCTTATGACCGATAAATTTGATATTATCATGGGGGGTATGACCATCACCCAGGAAAGAAATCTCAAAGTGAACTTTGCCGAACCATACATCACCGTGGGCCAAACGATTCTGATAAACAAAAAGCTTAAAAGACAAGGTATTATCCTACAAAGATTTGAACAACCCTAAATTTATCGTCACCTCACGCATGGGCACCACCGGCGAGCAGGCCATTAAAAAATATATACCCAAAGCCACTTACAAAGGGTTTGAATCAGAAGCCGAAGCAGGCCTGGAAGTTATCAACGGCAAAGCGGATGCCCTGGTTTATGATCTGCCTTTCTGCGGGTTCCTTTATGGCAGCCAGGGTAAAGGTAAGACCATTTTCCTGAGTGATCCTTTTACCTTTGAACCGCTGGCCTGGGCTATTAACAGGGGTGATCCGGATTTTCTAAATTACCTTAACAATTTCTTAAGACAGTCCAAAGGCGACGGCTTCTATGATAGAATGTATAAAAAATGGATCACCGGTACAAAGTGGAAAGCTGAACTTGAGTAATCCATCAGATTAGATCAGACCCGCTTTTCAACATGAGCAGGCCGGCTTGCACGTCTATAAAGGACCGGGCCGGCCTTTTTATTTTATCATTTACGATTGAGATCCAGCGGATTCCTACACATTTTATGTTTTCCGGCTGAGGCGAAGGCGAATACCCCATTCTGATTTCTGTCTGCTGAAATTTGTGTCCTTGTCGGCCCTGTTCACGGCATAGCCAACTGCCTCTGACCTGGCTCAAAGTACAAGGTCTTATCACTGAAATAGAAAATGCCATGCAAAAATCAAATGATCGGAGTCGTTTAGCAAAACCCGCTTCTTACAAGCTCTGGGTGGGCGTCTTCTGGGCACTTGTTTTACTGGTGGCCGGCGGATTTTATTATGCCACTCAAAAATAGAATATGTCTGGCGCTGGAACCGTGTCCCCATCTATTTTGCGTACGAAGATACCATTGAAATCATCTCCGACATCGACGGTGACGTGGAATCGATTACCAAAAGCGCAAAGAAGCCGTCATCACGGTAAAAGGAGACGAAGGTGTCGAGACCTATACCGTCCCGGCGGACAGTAAAACTGTTTACAAAGGGTATTATGTTTACGCCGGTGAAACACTGGCAAGTTATACCCGCTGGAAACCCGGCCTGATGGTCATCGGCCTCTGGATGACTCTGAAAGTCAGTGTGATTGCCACGATATTAGGGATCATAATCGGGATTATCGGAGGTCTTTCCCGTATTTCCTCAAATCCGGCTTTAAGATGGTCCGCCATCGTCTATGTTGAAATTATTCGTGGGTCCCCTTTAATGGTTCAGATCATTCTTTGGTATTTCGTGCTGGGAACCGTGATCAATGATCTGCTCGACGCCTTCGGCCTGGGACGGCTCCCGGCCTTCTGGTATGGCGTGGCGTCTCTGGCCTGTTTTGCCGGCGCGTATGTGACGGAGATCGTCCGGGCGGGCATTCAATCCATTCATCGCGGACAAACGGAAGCAGCTCGTTCACTGGGCATGTCCTACGCCCAGTCGATGATGCACGTTATCCTGCCCCAGGCGCTGCGCAGAATCTTGCCCCCCCTGGCAGGCCAGTTTATCAGTCTGATAAAAGACTCCTCCCTGCTGGGTATTATCGCCATCCGCGAAGTAACCAAAGCGGCCCGGGAGGTGGTTACAGCCAGCCTGCAGCCCTTTGAAGTTTATTTCCTTTTATTGGGTTTGTATCTTGTTTTAACCTTCAGTCTATCCATGGTGCTTCAACGTCTTGAGAAAAGGATGGCCATCCAGTGATTGATGTTCGCAATATAAGTAAAACCTTTCATGTTCCCCACGAAATCAAAGCCCTGGTGGATGTTTCCACCAAAATAGATCCCGGCGAGGTGGTGGTGGTTTGCGGGCCTTCGGGATCCGGCAAAAGCACGTTGCTGCGCTGCCTGAACCGATTGGAACATGCCGATTCCGGACACATCTATATCGACGGTATCGATGTACTCGACCCCCAAACGAACATCAACAAGCTGCGGGCCGAGGTCGGCATGGTGTTCCAGTCGTTCAACCTTTTCCCCCACAAAAATGTCTTTGATAATATCGCGCTGGCACAGAAGGTGGTTCGTAAACGCTCAAAAGCCAGTGCCGAGGAAAGGACCAACGCCCTTTTGAAAAAAGTAGGAATTCAGGACAAGTCCGGTGCCTACCCCGACAATTTATCCGGTGGTCAGCAACAGCGCGTGGCCATTGCCCGAGCGTTGGCCATGGATCCCAAGGTAATGCTGTTCGACGAACCGACCTCGGCACTGGACCCGGAAATGATCGGGGAAGTGCTGGATGTCATGAAAACCCTGGCGAAAGAAGGCATGACAATGGTGGTGGTGACCCATGAAATGGGGTTTGCCCGGGAGGTGGCCGACCGGGTTATATTTATGGATGAAGGCGCCATTGTGGAAGTCGGCACCCCGGAGCATTTTTTCACCAACCCCGACCCATGACCGCACCAAACTTTTTTTGAGTCAGATATTATAATTAGATGTATCAGAATTTCTACAATTTATTAGAATCACAGTGCTTTTTGCAGCCATTCTCTTGGTAAGCCGCATGGAATGATGGAATAGTGGAATGTTGGAAGACTGGGTATAAAAAACGGAAAAAGATCTATTCTACAAAAAATGTTGTATCTACATTTTATAATGATGCCAGTCAGACATCCATTTTCTGCTTTCGCCCAAAAAAAATACGCCACTATTACGAGAAAATCAATGCGAATTATATTCGTTTTGATTCTCTAAACCCACCATTCCATTTTTCCAGAACCCATGATTCCAATATTCCAGAATTCCAACATTCCGATTGGGGCGAAACCCACCATATCTTGTATCAGGAACATTAAAAATATACCGCTTATTGTGCTTTTTTCCCTTTACAAGAATACTGCATCCTGCTATGATTCCCTAAACTCCGTCTGCACCGAGACGATTCTTATTCGTCAAGGCACATCATGTCCGAATGTTTGCAGGAGACGACACAAATCCAACTCCGAACAGCATTTATCCGCTTTTCAGCGATCAGGTGAATCCGACAATAACCGTTCAGGGTTCAGCCCAGCCGCCAGCCAAAAAAACGGCTGGTCTAATCGAAAAAGAAACTGATGAACGTCGAACATTGAACGTCCAACATCGAATAATGAATTCTGTCAATTTTATTAAAAGAACTGAGCAACACCCGGCGCAAGCGCTTGCGCCTCCGGCCTGTAAGCTTACGGGATAGAAGCCTACAGGCTGGAAGCGCTGCACGAGCGAAGCTTTCCTTCGAAATTCGATTCGGCTGCTTTCGACGTGCTCAAGCCCTGAGCTTGCCGAAGGGCTCGTTACAAGCTGCGGTCTTTAGATCACGTCTTCAGCGTGATTCGCTTGTTTTAAAATTAGATAAAGCGTAGCGTCATCAATATTCGACGTTCGATGTTGGACGTTCGATGTTCGACGTTCAATCTGTTTGCTGTTTAATCCAGGCCCGGCCATCGAAGCGGCCAGTTTAATCATCAAGAAAACCGTGCCATTTTGGCGTAGTTTCATACAGGAGGTTCAGGGTTCACGTCAAATCTGATCCGTTGATTCGTGATTTCGGTGACCTGTCGCCCAGCGCCACCTCACAGTGGGAGGGGAAAAGCGTGTGAATAATAAGAATAATCAGCCACAGACGCACACAGACATTTGTTTGAGAGAAAAATACCGTCTGTGTATTTCTGTGTGGGTCTGTGGCTAATTTAATAGCCTACAAGCAAAATCAACGAAAGAAAGGTAACCCTGAACGGTGAACTTTGAACCTGTGAGCGCTTACGAGGAGATTTTTAGTAGATGAAACTAAAAAAACTGGAAATAACCGGTTTTAAATCATTTTTTGAAAAGTCAACCATTCAATTCCCGCCGGGTATCTCCGCCGTGGTCGGACCGAATGGATGCGGCAAAAGCAATGTGGTCGATGCCATCCGATGGGTGATGGGGGAACAGAGCCTGAAGCAGCTGCGGGGAAAATCAAAAGAAGATATCATTTTTTCAGGCACCAACGGTAAGGCGGCGCTGAACATGGCTGAAGTTTCGTTAACCCTTGCCAATGACAACGGCACCGCCCCTGAGGAGTTGAAGGATTTTACCGAAATTAACCTGACCCGCCGCCTGTATCGATCTGGAGAAACCGCCTATTTTTTGAACCGCCAGCCCTGTCGATTAAAGGACATCCATAACGTGTTTTTAGGCAGCGGCCTGGGGTCCAAATCCTATGCGGTTATTCAGCAGGGTAACATCGGCGCGATCACCGAGGCCAACCCGGAGGAACGCCGCTATTTCATCGAAGAGGCCGCTGGAACCACCCGCTATAAAAATCGCAGGGTTGAAGCCCTGCGCAAGGTGGAAATCACCCACCGGAATCTTTTAAGGGTTAACGATATTCTATCAGAAATAAAGCGGCAAATGGCCAGCCTGAAACGTCAGGCCAGAAAGGCGGAACTGTACAACAACCATCAAAGGCGCATCAAAATATTGGATGTCCGTCTGGGAATTCATTATTTTGATGATTTTACCCGCCAGATTGAAGAGGCTGATTCGCTGTTAAAAGAACTAAAAGATGCGGACATCGGGCACTCATCTGAGTTAAAAAAACTCGATGCCGCCATTGAGGATATCAAACTCAAGCGCTGGGAGAAAAACCAGGAAATTGCCGAACAAAAATCCGAAAAATATGAGACCCAGCGAAAGATTGATCGCACCGAAAATGATCTGGCACATCTGCGCAATGAGATCCAGAGGCTTTCACGGGAAACAACCGAGTTTGAGGTTGCCCGGCAAGATCTTGCTCATAAAAACGATGATATGATTTCTGAAATTGCCCAGGTTGAACAGGAAAATGTCAATCTCACAGCAGAGATGGCAAATGAAAGGGAACATCTCAATCAACATCGGCAGAGCAGCCAGCAGACCCGAGAGGAATTGTCAAAACTCAACCAGGACCTTGAAACCGCCAAAGCCAACCTGATGAATTTGGTGACCCGGGAGGCCCAGTATAAAAATATTTATCAGAATGCGGCCAATAACAAGGAAAGCCTGCAAAGACGTCTCAAACGAACGGATGAAGAAGAAGTACTGGCTCAAAGACAAATTAAGACGGCACAATCAAAAAATTCCCAGGCCGACAGCCGGCTGAACACCCTGAAACAGGAAATCGAAGCACTGAACAACCGGATCGCAGACACCCGCAGCCATCTGGATAAAAACGCCGCCACCCTCGCCAAACAGGTTAAACGGGTACAAACCCTTGAACTTGAGCGCAATACGAACAAATCCAAATACAATGCCTTGAAGAAAATGGAAGACAACTTCGAGTGGTATCGAGATGGGGTCAAGGCGATCATGAGGGCTCAAAGGTCGAATCCGGACGAACAAAGCCCGGAATCACCCGGTATCAGCCGTGAGCTGGCAGCCAATGTGTTAGAACTGGCGGCCGACATTATTGATGCGGATGTTGCCTATGAAACGGCGATAGAGGCTGTGCTGGGAGAATCTCTGCAATATATTGTGGTAAAAGACCAGGAAACAGGCCTGCAAGCCATTGATTATCTGCAAACCCACAATGCCGGACGCAGCGGTTTTATCCCGGCTTCATCGGCCAAACCGATTCGCGGAAATGAAAACCAGGTGCCGGATCCTTCCAGGCTGTTGTTGAATCACATCAGCGTGAAACCGGGCTACGAAAATATAGCCCAGGTACTTTTAGGGGATGTCATTTTAAGCGATACCATTGAAGAGGCGCTGGAACTGTTCAATAACAACCGCACCTTACAGAGAATTGTGACAAGAAATGGAGAAGTTGTTTCCCATCAAGGCATCCTGATCGGCGGCAGTAAAGATAAATTAAGCGGAATTCTGGCCAAAAAACATGAAATAAAAGAGCTCAAACGCCAGGACGCGGTACTGGCCCAAAATATAGCAAAAGCACAACTCGATCAGAATGACCTGGAGTCGGTGGTTCGCAACCTTGAAAGCACCATGCAAAAACAGATCGAGCAGAAAAACCGGACCGTCGAGAATGAAATCGAAGCGGAAAAGGCACTTTACAGAGCCGGTGAAGACCTTAAAAATGTGCATCGCCACCTGGAAATCGTCCAGCTGGAACAGGAACAGCTGCAGGGAGAAGCCAGCGATATTGACGCTGAGATGACCAAATACAACACCGCCCTGGCCGGGGTAACCGGTGAAATCAAATCCGCCCAGGACGAAGTTGCGCAAATGTCGCAAAAGATCAGCGCCGTCTCCTCGAGGATGGAACAATTTAATCAAACGGTGGTTGAGCTCAAAATGAAACTGACCGCCTTGAATGCCAAGCTGGAAAACAGCAACAGCACTTTAAAGCGCCTGAAAGAATTCCATGATGACGGGCTGATCAGACTCGAACAACTCTCCCGGGAAATTAGCCTGAAAAAAAATAAAGAAGAAGCATCCAGGATCACTGTCGCAGATAACGAAAATCAGCTTTCACAAAATTACAACGTCATAGGTCGCCTCGAAGAAGCCATCGGACGCAACGAGGAGGTTTACCAGGATATTGACGACAGACTCAAAGACAGCGACAGCAAGATATCCGACATAAAAAGCAAACGGGAAAAAACGCTGGAAAAATTCCGCATGCTGGAGCTCGAACAATCCCAGTTTCAGCTCAAGCGCGACAACATCGCCAATCGTCTGGAGGAACGGTATCAGAGCTCTTATGCAGCGCTCCGATCAGGGTTGCTTGAAAATGAAACAGCGGATAAAGTCACGGCCGATATGACCACAGAAGAGATGGAAGCTGACTTGTCCCGCAGTAAAGAAAAAATATCGAAGATTATCGATGTCAACCTGGCTGCCATCAAAGAGTACGAGCAGCTGAAGGATCGTTTTGAATTTCTCGAGACCCAGCGGGATGATCTTCTCAAGGCCATCGAAGATCTGCACACGGTAATCAAAAAAATAAACAAGATCACCCAGCAGCGGTTCATGGAGACCTTCACCCAAATCAATCAAAAATTAGGTGAGGTATTTCCCCGTCTCTTTGATGGCGGCGAAGCGAAGCTCATCCTTATAGAGCCGAACAAACCCCTTGAATCCGGTGTTGAGTTTATGATTCACCCTCCGGGGAAAAAACTGATGCGCTTGAGCCTGCTTTCCGGCGGTGAAAAGGCACTGTCGGCAATTGCCTTCATTTTTTCCATATTCCTGATTAAACCGGCTTCATTTTGCCTGCTGGATGAAATCGATGCCCCCCTGGATGAATCCAATGTTTTCCGTTTCAATGAACTGTTGCAGATCATCGGCGAGAATTCTCAGATTATCATGATCACCCACAACAAGCGGACAATGGAGTTTGCCGACATGCTGTTCGGCATCACCATGGAACAAAAGGGCATTTCAAAAGTTGTTTCCGTAAACTTCCAAAGGCCGGAATCTAATTGATTTTTGGGGTTGATTCTAATTTCGGCCATCAGAAATTTGCTTAATTGTAAGAATCTTCTTGTTATCTCGCAGAGCCTGCAGAGATCACAGAATTTTTTAATTCTTCTCTGCGTACTCCCGCCAGGGGGTAGCCCCTGGGCACTGGCCCCTATGGGCCGGAGGCTGTGGGCTCTGTGAGAGATCTAACGGCCCTAGTTATAACATGCCCTGATTTTTGAAGGCGGCCCACACAATGGCATTTAGCTGGTTCAAAAAAAATAAGAATAAGCGCGATCATGAACCTGCCGAAGAGCAGGTTGCTCGGATACAGCCAGTTGAAAAGACGGCACCTGAATCAATAGCGCCGGAAATAGCGCCCGAGGAGATGCCGGAATCGGAAGATCAGATAACAGATCCCGAGCAGACGGCCAATGCTGAGTTTTCCGATGAGCCTGTAGACGACACAACCGCCGCCCGGGGAAGCATCGGATATTTTAAGCGGTTGAAAAACCGCCTGTCCAGGACCCGCCAAAATTTTTCGGGTGGTTTTGAAAAAGTCTTTGCCGGTAAAAAGAAAATCGATGAAGATGCTTTAGAAGAGTTGGAAGAACTTCTGATCACATCGGATATCGGAGTTCAAACCACCCTGGCGCTCATGGAGCGAATTGCAAACGCAAAGGTTGCGGACGCCGCTGAGATAAAACAAATACTGAAAGAGGAAATTTTATCAATTCTCAGTGCCCGTCCCCCTGTTCAGGAGACAAAGAAAACCACCCCCCACGTGATCCTGGTTGTGGGTGTCAATGGTGTCGGAAAAACAACCACGATCGGCAAAATTGCAGCATCTTTGAAAGCTTCCGGAGAAACGGTTCTGATCGCTGCCGCCGATACCTTTCGCGCCGCAGCGGTTGAACAGCTCTTGATATGGGCACAAAAAGCCGGCGCGGAATTTGTCAAACATAAAGAAAATGCAGATCCGGCAGCCGTGGCCTTCGATGCGATTGCAGCGGCCAAGGCCAGAGGATGCGACATCGTCCTCATTGATACAGCCGGCAGGCTTCACACCAAAGTCAATTTGATGGAGGAACTGAAAAAGATCAAACGCACGGTGGCCAAACAAATTCAGGGAGCACCCCATGAGATTTTGCTGGTTTTAGATGCCACCACCGGCCAAAACGCCCTGTCCCAGGCGAAACTTTTCAATGAAGCCCTGACGGTTACCGGACTGGCCCTGACCAAACTTGACGGCACCGCCAAGGGTGGTATTGTCATCGCTATTTGCAACTCACTGAACATTCCGCTGCAGTATATCGGAATCGGTGAGAGGATAGAGGACCTCAGACCGTTTGATGCTGAGCAATTCATCGAGGCGCTATTTTAGCTATGATATAGTTCTACTTTGTCACATTATCAGAGCAAAATATTTTATTCGAATTTCATAAAGTTGTAATTTTAATTGAGAAAATGAGCTAAAATTTGAAATGAACTAATCCTCCAAAGTAACGGCAGACAAGAATGAGCTAAAATTGTGGTATTCTGTCGATTTAATAAAAAATGATAGAGCAAAGCGATACAACAAATCCGCAATCCAAAATCTAAAATTGCCTCAAAAACCTGTTTTCTATTGACATGAAATTTAGCTTCTTATATGGACACAGAAAAATAGGCAATCGGGCCTGGTCCGGCAAAAACAAACCATCAAGACCACAGGAGGAGCGCTATGACAAAAACGGAACTTGTAGAAAAGGCAGCAATTGATGCCAAGATTTCCAAGGTCGCGGCCGCGGCCGCGTTAAACTCTTTTATGGACAGCGTGACCAAGGCACTCAAGAAAAAGGACGGCAAGGTCACACTGGTTGGTTTCGGCACGTTCTCAAAAGTACGTCGTAAGGCGCGCAAAGGCCGTAATCCGCAAACCGGTGAGCCCATCAAAATCAAGGCCAGAAATGTCGTAAAATTCAGCGTCGGCAAAAAACTCAAAGACGCCGTCTAATGAGTGTCTGAGTGAGTAGGCGTTCACGGCTTCAAAGCCCGCCTTGGCCTCTCTCCGAGCTGTATGCTCTACGAGGAAATTGTATGTGCTCTATGAGCAGGAAGCCGGCTCGTAGCTTACGCCTCGTTGCCCACGCCTCGGAGAGTGCGACTCGTGGCATGATTCCGGACCTTTGCTTGAGCGGGCTTAGACTGTACTTTTCGCATGTATAGTGCCGATGATCGATCTGGGCCAGGGGTTCAGGGGTTCAAGCCCGCCCTGGCCTGATGAGCGGCCAGTTTGATCGAAAAAGAAACTTCGGCCACAGCTTGTCCGTAGGTTGGGTTGAGTCCGCCGGCGGATTGGATTTCTCCGCTTCCGGCGGACCAACCTGCTTGCCAGCTATTTTTGTGCGATCAGCAAAACCCAACAAAATGGCCGAAGATAGAACCATCCCCAAATTTCATCAGGGACGAGCACGAGGACGAAGGCGGTAACTGCCGCGCCGTCTTGTCGCGCCGACGTGTCGGGCGTAGTTATAAAACGTAGCCTGAAGTACTACGAAAGCGGAAGCTCAAAGAGCTAAGGCGACTCATCTGACCTCTGACCTCTGTCATCTGTCTTCTGTACTTTGTAACCGCGTGTGGAACTTCACGAAAATGACATTGGATTTCATGAAGTTTCATACGAGCGCCGCCTCTGGCCAAAAAAACGGCCAGTCTGATCAAGAAAGAAACTTTAGAAAAGCGAATATCGAATGATATGGGTTATAAAGTCAAACCTTTATCAGCCGCACAAACCAATTCAGCTAAATGTAGTTTCATATAAGGGGTTCAAGCCCGCCCTGGCCTCCGGGTCGAACGATCAATTTTAATAGAAAAGGCAGAGCGTAGCGATACCACAAATCTTCAATCTTCAATCTTCAATTCCGGTTTGTCCGGATTAGGCATTCGTTTATCCCGCTTTCTCAGTCTATTATTACAAGGGGCTGAAGCAAAGATAAATATGACAAAGTAGAACTAGTATGTAATATCAAATCCGTTAAACTCCCCAGCATAATCCGCCCAGTCAACTTTCACATCGGACACCTGGGCATGGGCCGGGCCTTCTTTGCACCATGCGAGCACAGCGTCTACCCGATCCTGATCTCCTTCAAACAAAGCTTCTACCGTACCATCTCTTCGATTTCTCACCCATCCGAACACCCCAAACCCATCGGCAGCGCGTTTCGTTTCCATTCTGAAAAACACGCCTTGCACCCGGCCGCTGATAATGGCGTGGGCTCTGACTTTATTTCCCATGATCAATCATTTCCCTAAATGCAACTTCATCAATGATGTGAATACCCAACTCACGCGCTTTGGCAAGTTTTGATCCTGCCGACTCACCGGCGACCACAAAATCCGTGTTCCGGCTAACGGATCCGCTTACCTTTCCGCCGGCCACTGCAATCATTTCCTTGGCCTGTCGTCGGGTCATACTCGCCAATGTGCCGGTCAGCACAAATACCTTGCCATCAAGGAGCCCGGTCTTTTTATGAACATCAAAGACAATCTGCACACCGCTGCGAATGATACGATGAACGATGTTCCGATTCTCTTCCTGCTTGAAAAAGGCTGCGATGCTTTCCGCCACCACCGGTCCGATTCCCTCGATTGCGATAAGATCGTCTTTGGAACAACTCACCAGCGCCTCAAGGCTTGCAAAATGAGCGGCCAGCAACACCGCCACATGTTCTCCCACATGTCGAATGCCCAAGGCATAAATAAATCTTGCAAAGCTGATGCGTTTGCCGGTTTCAATTGCCTGGATCAGGTTTGCGGCCGACTTGGCGCCCATTCGATCCAGGCCGGCCAGGGTTTCCTCATCCAGCTTGAAAGCATCCGCATATGAGGTCAGCATTTTTTTCCCAACGAGTTGATCGACGAGTTTGTCTCCCAATCCATCGAAATCAAAAGCCCCTTTTGAAGCAAAATGTTTGATGCGCTCTTTCACCTGGGCTGAACAACTATAATTAATGCAGCGTATCGCTGATTCGCCCTCGATGCGAACAACTGTTGAGCGGCAAACGGGGCAGACATCGGGCATGGTAAATTTTTTTTCCGCCCCGCTGCGTTTGGATAAAATAACTTTAACCACTTCGGGGATAACATCCCCGGCTCTTTGAACCAGAACCGTATCCCCGATGCGGACATCTTTTTTCTCAATTTCATCTTCATTATGAAGCGTGGCGCGGCTGACCGTGGCACCACCGACCTTAACGGGCGCCAGGTGCGCAACGGGGGTCAAAACACCGGTGCGGCCCACCTGAACCTCAATATTTTCCAGCACGGTCGTTTCCTGAAGGGCTTCAAATTTATAGGCAATCGCCCATCTCGGGCTTCTGGTGGTGGCCCCTAATCGTTGTTGCAGAGCGAGACTATCCACTTTTATCACCATGCCGTCGATGTCGTAAGGAAGTAGATGCCGTTTTGCGATCAGCTCACGGTAAAACTCCAAAATCTCTTTTATCTTAATCCTGGGCCTGATAAGCGGATTGATTTTGAATCCCCATCTTTTCAATGATTGCAGCAAATCCCAGTGAGATTCCGACACCAGATCGGCAACAATTCCGACGCCATAAAAAAAGATATCGAGCGGGCGGCCGGCGGTAATCTTTGAGTCCAGCTGCCGCAAAGAGCCGGCGGCGGCATTTCTTGGATTGGCAAAAGGCGGCAACCCCTGACCCAATCGCTCCTGATTACATTTATTAAATGCTTCAATCCCGATAAATACTTCTCCCCTGACCTCGAGAAGAGAAGGCCCCCCCGAAAGGCCGGATGTTTGCATCAACAGGGGAGCCGCTCTGATGGTCTTGACATTGGCGGTGATCAATTCGCCGGTAACGCCGTCACCCCGGGTAGAGGCTGCAGCTAACTTTCCATTTTCATAAACCAGTTCAACGGCGACTCCGTCCATCTTGGGTTCTGCGGTATAGATGATATCATCCGTCGTGTTGAGATTTCTTTTCACGCGGTTGTCGAAGTCGATGATTCCGGCATCACTAAAACCGTTATCCAGGCTCAACATGGGAACAGAGTGAGAAATGGTGTCAAACCGGGCCAGCGGAAGGGCTCCCACCCGCACGCTGGGTGAATCCGGGCTGGCTAGTTGGGGGTAGGTTTCTTCCAGTTGGATGAGTTCCTGCATCATGCGGTCGTACCCGGCATCCGAAAGTTCCGGATCATCCAGCACGTAATACCGGTAATTGTGATGATGCAGTGTTTTCCTGAGATTTTCTACTTGTGCAATTATTTGGGGATCGGGGTCCGGCATCATAAGCACTAAGTCGTTTTGTAAATATTCACCGGTTACAATTATGCCCTACTGGATCGTTTTGAAAGATGAACATCGAACATCGAACGTCCAACGTTGAACACCCGCCTGCCATGCATAGTGCGTTGAGTTAGCGTAATCATTGAGTTGTGAATCAAATTATTCAATTTGCCTCGCACCGGCTTCAAGGCATTGCGGGCAGGTCGAATAATGATGTCGCTCCGCTCCGCAATTTAATTTCATTTGTTTTCAAAAATCCGATATCAAACCTTGAATGACTATTTCTGTTTCTTTTCGGCCGTTTTGATACTCGTAACGAAAATCTTAATTAATTCTTCTGTTTCTTCATCTTTTCCCATTCAACATTCGATGTTGGACGTTCGATGTTCATTTTTTCCAGGCCCCTGGCAAAAAAACTAATTTTTAACTTAGCACTTACGGGGTCCGGCATAATTTTCCTACCACCCTGCATGCGGTTCGGCGGCCCTGGACAAATCGTTCATCCTTGAACCCCGGCCGCCAGTCCAACGAAGACAGCTCATCGGAAACCACCAGGATTCCCGCAAGCGACACACGGCGAAATTGAGCCACCGAATACAGGGCCGAGAGCTCCATTTCCACAGCCAGAATCCCGTCTTGCTGATGGGTTTCAACCAGTTGTCGGGTTTCACGATATACAGCATCCGTGGTCCAGATTGTTCCGGCATGAAAATCGACTTGATTCTTATTCAAAACCTGCCGGATCATGGACACCAGGGAAGAAGAAGCGCGTGAAGCCCCCTTATCCATTGGCCCATAGTGGGCGGAAGTTCCTTCATCAATAACCGCAGAGGTCGGCAGGATAATATCGCCAATCTTTACTTTTGGGGATACAGCTCCGCACCAGCCTAAAAAAATGATCTTGCGCGCACCCCAGGCTATCAGTGTTTCCAGCAGCATGACCGCATAGGGTGCGCCGACAAACGGACCGGTGACGGAAAACCCGTCCGGGTGCAGCCTGTCGAAATACAGCCGGCTGATCATCAACCGTTGGAAATCATTTTTATCAAAATTTAAAAGTTCACAAAGAGAAAAAAGATCCGTCCGGGTTGCCGCCATTACGGCGACAGGGCCGATATCGGGTGCATTTTTAGGTTTTGCCGGGTTTACGATGGCGTCGTTTTTTTGCACGTCTGTGGTCCGTTTTTCCGCCGTCGACAAATTTATTCTCCGTGATCACGTTTTTTTTAACAAAAAGGCTTGTCACGCGTCGTTGTTCTCACCCTCGCAATCTACAAACGGAAACATGTGAAGTCTACTGAACAACGGCCAAGGATGAGCGCGAGTGTGATGATGTCAGTTCAGCTTTGTTTTGAATTTGTGCTTTTGGTCATTGGATATTATTTGTTATTTATAATTTGTTATTTGTCATTTTTTCGGATTATCATAGTCTCGGTGCTCTGCACCTCAAATTACCTCAACCCGCTGCCGGAGTTCCTCAAATGCTGCGCATTATACCGGTTTGGCTATTTTTGTCATTTCATCCTTAATCTCATCGATCATATCATAAAACCACATCATATCCTCAATGGTTAAACGGCCGGCTTTGACGGGAGCCCGCTCGGTGCCGTCCTTTTTCAACAGTATCCGTGGACCGATTTGTACTTTCGGCTCTCCGTCTCCGTATTGATTAATTGTAACCACCAGGCCGGTTTCTTCACATTTCCACTTTTTTAGCACCTTATCCTTTTCAGGGTCGTACGGCATAGCTACCTCCATTTAAATTGATTTAATTAGATGAATTGCAATATTTCAGGCACTGAGCTTTTTCCGAGACTACGCTTGGAAAGAGATCAGTTCCTGAAATATTATTTATTATCGTTTTCCTTTAACAGCGCAGAACCGTAATGTCGTTTAAAATAAGTGGACGCGAATTTTTCCACCTTCCATTCGGGAACGCGACAGTCCCCGCACACGCCCCTAAACCACTTGTTTCTCAGCCAGCGCGCCGCCCGGCTGTTTCTGGAATTTTTAATCATAAAGGTTTTGTTGCAGTGGGTTGTGATCCGCGCCTGATCTCCGATTCGGTCAATCGTCTTAATTCCATGCAGCAGCCCTTTGCGCGAAGGCCAGAGCTTTATTTTTTCAATGAGTCGAAAAAGTTCAACCCGTTTGCGATAGAAGCGTTTAGCGGGCTTTTTAGCTGGTTTCTTCTCTCCCACGATATTAAATCTCCGGGCAACGGCCTTGCTTAGTATCTATTTATTGAAATCGTATCATGTTTACGCAGGATTATGGTTCCTGTTTCATGGGGTTGTGTTAATAAATAACAATAGACAAATAGCAAATAACAAACAAATCACAATGACTAAAATTCAAAATTCCAAACAATTGTCTTTGGATCTTATTTTAGATTTGGATATTGTATTTTGGAATTTGTTTGGCCAAATTTTAAGATCAGGTGGTGTTTGTAATTTGATATTTCCGGCTTTGCCGGGTTGGGTTTTTAGAACCTAGGTTGAACGGTTACCCAAATTTTGATTAATATTACGAGAAGTATCCACAGGCTGAAACCATTGAACTCTGAACCCTGAACCTGGAACCTCTCAATTAAATATTCAACCGAATACCGTCAAGATAGGCCAGACTCCTCCCCATTTTCCCCAGGCTTTGACTCTTTTCTGCGACCATGAGCAAACGCTCGAGGCCGAAACCGATACCCACCCATGCATCCGTAATTTGCCAGGCGCGATCGAGCACGTGGGGCCCCATGGCAGCGGAACCGAGTTCCAGACGGTTCCGGCCGTCCAGAATATCAATGGTTTCGCCATAAACGGCGGAACTTTCCGACTGAAAAATAAAGTCATCCACCCCGGCCGCCTGGGTCACCAGGGCTGCCAGTTCTTCAAGTCTTTTTTGCCGTGTCTCTTCGGCAAGGCCCATCTCCACCAGATTGAGCATGGTAAATTCATTCGAGTGCCGGGCGCCTTGGGACTCTTTGCGGAAACATGAGCCGATCTCAAATATGCGCACCGGTTTCTCCCAGATCCGCAAAAGGTCCTGCAGGACAAAGTATAAATGCGGCGCCAGCATCGGTCGCAGACATTTATCCTTGTCCAGCCAGAATATTTGCGATGTCAGCGGGTGGCTATCGTCAATGGACATCTTGGCCAACAGGCCTTTGGACAAAATAGTCGGTGTCGTCACCTGCACAAAATCATTTTGAATGAGGATGTCCGTCAAACGGCTTTCCAGCCGGCAAAGCATAGGTCTGCGATGGCCATCGCGCAACTGCTGCAGCTTTTGCCGCTCGACTTTAACCAGCTTTTTTTCTAATTGTTGAAAAGCTTTGTCGCGCGCCGGGGCGCCGTCAAATTGCAGATGGAGATCAGCTTCATCGGCTGCCAGTTCCTTCAAACGTGTCTGCTGGATCTCGGTCCAGGCTATTTTCAAGTATGCCTCCCTTGTATTAAATGCTAGGTTAAGCGGTTCAGGGTTCAAAGTTCCGGGTTGAATAACCCCAATCAGCTCATATCAAACGGATTCTTCACTTATTGTGTTTATAAATAAAATCAAAACCCAAAACCCAATCTTCGCAAATGAATACATATTGGCGGGAGGTCACGGTGTCGCACCGAGCTACGTGGATTTAGAGTCCACGCGATCTGCTATCGATCCACCCCCCGCGATTTGTAGGCCGGAAAAACTGGAAAAAACAAATACCAAATAATAAATAACAAATTTTTTATTGCTGAAACCATAGGGCCTTTTACAACATGTTACCGGATTAAGCCTGATAAGGGACTAATTACCCGCTCACCGGCCTTGCTGTCAAGCCCGACATCAGGTTATTTTTTCACCAATAAAGTTTTCGCCCCTGGCAATCATATCGGCATGATCCTCCGGCACCGGTAGATTATCCAGGAGATCGCGCGTTCGCGTACGCAACACTTTATCTGCCGGTTGATTACCTTTTGTCTGCCATTGAGCCAAAGTTAAATTAGGCCAGATAGAACTGCTGAAATTTATTTCACGGCACAACGCAACCGTCAAATCTGAAATTAAAAAGTTGCCTCCCGGTCCGATGGATTCAATTTCACTTAAAGCTACGGATGCCTCATTGATATCAAAGCCCTGGTTGAAAAAGCGCGCCTGGCGAATCACTTCATCGCAATATACGACAAACGTCGGCGAAAAGACCAGGGAATCAAAATTGCCGCCGACAAACGGTGCCAACCCGACTTTACCCAGGCAGCTGGTCAAGTGGTTCATCCAAAGGGTTCCACTGGCCGGTAGATCAGCACCCCATCCGGGACCGCTGCCGGATGTGCCGGAATGCGGCAGTTCATAATACGCCATCATCTCAGCACAGGCCACATTCAGCAGCAGGGTTTGGGGCGTGTAGAGGCCGGCCATGCTTTGCATGTCAAAACCGGCCGCTAAACTCCCCAGAATAATCGGCGTGCCCTCCCTGATTAACTGGCTGAAAACCAGCCCGGCCAGAAGCTCGGCATTCAGCAACGCCAGACTGCCGGCCGGAGTTATCGGTGAAGTGGCCCCGGACATACCGTAGTTATTGTAGATGAAAGGCAGACCGCGCTCGACGGTGCTGAACATTTTGTCGGCTGTGTCTTCATTCAATACCAGGGGCGTAATCGGATTAAAATAAGGGATGACAAAGGGTCTTTCAGACAGGTCGCCGTGCAGGTCTTCAAGCAAATCGAGAGAAGTGTCAAAGCACTGCTTTTCAGAAATTAAGATGACCAGCGGTTTGGTGGTGTTGGCGATCATTTCCAGGGTCCCGTACAAATCGGCAAGTTCCGAGGAGATGTCCTGGACGACACCGATGGTTGAAATGACGTCAAAACCCGATAAGGCGCTCCCCAGCCGGGTCGAAAGCTCCATGTGTTTGCGGGTGAAGGCTGTCACCGCATCGGTCGCCGGGTCCTGATAATAAAGGTTGGTGACGCCGATGCCAAACCGGGTTTGCTGCCTTTTGCAGTTACCCAGTTGAAACCGGATGTTTCCCCGGCGGTCATAAACATCTACTATGGAAGGTGCGGTTTTTAGAGCCCGGTCAACCAGTTCGGCCGGGATACGCACGATCCTGTCACTGTCCGAAACACCCAGAGCTTTGGCAAAAAGTTTGCGAGCTTGCAGGGAGTCGACCCGAATACCGGTGGTGGATAAAATTTCCAGTGAATAGTTATGGATGGTTTCAATTTGCTCCCGGGTCAACACCTTTATTTCGGGTTTAACTTCACTCATGATATTTAAGCGTTCACAGGTTCAGGGTTCACCGTTCCGGGTTGAAAAAAAAGCCAGACAGCTCGTATTAGAGGGATCGTGCCTTCATCTCGTTATAAGTCCGTTTCACTCAATGGGGTATGACGGATATTCCAGATTTTGATTAATTTTAGGAGCAGTATCCATCGGTTGTAACCTTTGAACCCCTGGCCCAGACCCGGCATACCAAGATGTAGTGATGGAAAGCCAATCCCATAGAATATGAAAACAATTTCATAACCACATCCCGTCGCGCCAGGGCGGGCTTGAGCCCTTATATGAAACTACGCCAAAATGGCACGGTTTATAGATGATTAAACTGGTCACTTTAGCCGACGGCGGCCGGGTTCGTATGAAACTACGCCTGGCCGGAACAATGAATAGATGGAACGTCGAACATCGAACGTCCAACGTCGAACATCGAATATTGATGACGCTACGCTTTATCTATTTTAAAACAAGCGAACCGAAGAATACTGAACCGCAGAATTTCGAAGAATTGAATCGCTGTGCTCTGTCTTTTTTTTAAATTGACAGAATACATTAAATCTTCAATATTCAATCGTCAATCTTCAATTCCGGCTGGTCCGGGTTGGGTTACAAAACATGCGCCAGAAATTGCTTCGATCGATCTTGCACAGGATTTGTAAAAATCTCAGCCGGCGGACCTTCCTCGATCCATTGCCCTTCATCCATTATCAGTACCCGCTCGGCAACATTCCTGGCAAATTGCATTTCATGGGTCACGGCGACAATTGTCATACCTTCTTTCGCCAGACGTTCCATGACTTCGATGACCTCTCCCACCAATTCGGGATCCAGCGCCGACGTCGGCTCATCAAAAAGCATGATCTCCGGTTCCATTGCCAAACTGCGGGCAATGGCAACTCGCTGCTGTTGTCCGCCGGATAGACGCGCCGGAAATTCATCCCGCTTTTCCGAAATACCCACCCATTCCAACAGTTCTTCGGCTTTTAGGACGGCTTTTTTCTTGTCGATTTTTTTGACGGTGACCGGCCCTTCAATAATATTGCCCAGCACCGTCATGTGGGGAAAAAGATTGAACTGCTGAAACACCATACCCATTTTGGCCCTGATCTGCCGGATGTGCTGTTGATGCTCCTTCGATGGTTCACCGGCAGGAATCACCAGACCATCAATTTCAATGGTGCCGGCGGTGGGTTCTTCCAGAAAATTTAAGCACCGCAAAAAAGTGCTTTTCCCTGATCCCGACGGTCCGATAATGACCACCACTTCGCCGTGCTGCACCTCAAAATTGATGCCCCGCAAAACGTGAAGACCCTGGCCAAAAACCTTGTGTACATTCTGAGCGCTGATAATCGGGTTTCGGGTGCTCATTTAGTAATTTTTCCTTTCACCCCGTGCCAGGTGCGCTTCGATTCGTTCCTGAAGGGCCTGGAGAATAATGCACAGTATCCAGTAAAATAAAGCCGCCATGATAAGCATCTCCAATGACCGAAAATAGCGTCGCCCGATTTTAGTGGCGCGAAAGCTGATCTCCCAGACACCCATTAAAGAGACCAGCGAAGAGTCTTTGATCATCGCAATGAATTCATTGCTGACCGGAGGGGACAATCACCCGCAGCGCCTGGGGTAGAATAATTCGCCGTGTGACTTGAGATTCGGTCATACCCAGTGCCTGGGCCGCTTCGTTCTGACCGATATTGACGGATTGAATGCCGGCCCTGAAGGTTTCCGTCATATAGGCGCCGTAACAAACGCCCAATGCAAGAATACCGGCCGGGATCGCCGGCAGTGTCAGTAATTTCTGCGCACCCGACAGACCGATACCTTCAAGGGCCTGCCCCAATTGCGGCAGAGCCAAATACCACATGAATACCTGAACCAGCAGCGGCGTTCCCCGCACAAGTGAAACATAAAATGTTGCCACGCCGTTAGCCAAAGGATTCCGTGAAAGCCTGCCAAGTGCACCAATTAAAGCGATTACACAGGCTAAACTGATGGCCATCACCGACACAAATAAAGTAAAACCGGTCCCTTGCAAAATAAAACCGGACCACTTTTGCATAAACATAAAATCGAGGCCAAGAAATTTCAAAAATAAGACCAAAGCCACAACGATACCGGCGATGACGATTCTAATCCGGATCGTGAATCGACGTTTGCGCGCGGCGATCTGCTTTAAAACAGGTATTGTCTCAGGGGGTAATTCGGAAGCGATCGTTGATTTACTCATGGAGTGTCCCTTCGCCCAGGTCCGAAAAAGCGGAGAAGCACAGATCTGGATCTATGGTGATGAAATCACGCATAACGCGGCTCCTAACTTTCATCCCGTTTTTATTCCGTTAAATAAGCTTTTAGGGGCAATTTTAAGTAGTTGTAGGTTGGGTTAAGCGACGTTAATGTTGGGTAGTGCTATTGCAGAAAAATTACGTTAGATAGCAGGATGTTGTTATTTAGTTGAACTAAGCTTTACCCGACGTTTACGCCCGCACAACCCAACCTACGATAAAAAGTGTAAACTACTTTTGGCGTCATATGTGGGATCACTTTTTAAAAGCAGCATTGCGAAAAAAAGCATGATTTTCACCAGCCCAGCCCGGATCTATCAGGCGAATTACTTCTCCGCTAATAAGCGAGTGAAGTACGGCATAGGCGTTCACGGGTTTAAAGGTTCAGGGGTTCAAGCCCGCCCTGGCGCGACTGCTTTGGATCGTTCTTGGGTGACGTTAAACCGACGCGAGAGTTGGATTAAAAGCACTCACATCTAATCCAGGTCTGGGCCAGGGGTTCCATTCTCGTCCCTGGACTGCATTTGGGATGTGTATTTACAAGAAAAGCGTCGGCTTTGTCAAACCTAATCCAAAAGTATGGAGCCAAATTGGCAATTATTAGGAAAATGAGCATTTTTAACGAGGACTTCGGGTCTTTAATGCCTTCTTGGTCCTTAACCCCCTGGCCCAGACCTGAATTTATGTTGCTCAATTATTCAGATTCATATTTGGAAACCTGACGCAAGCCGTAATATGATCCTATAAGTCGCACCAGGGCAGGCTGAACGTTGAACCCTGAACCTATGAACGGTTACAGTAGGGCCTACTCACCGACTTTTTGGGTGATGTCAACGCCGTACCACTTCACCGACAGCTTGCTGAGTGTGCCGTCGGCGTGCATGCCGGCCAGAATTTCTTCAAGTTTAGCAAAATATTTGTCGCTGAGAGCCCTGCTTTTGTCAATGGCAAATGACAATGAGTCGTAAAATACCGGGTCTCCAATCATCTTAAAGGGGCATCCTCCGCCGCAGCCGTTCTGGATTGCTTCATGGATGGTGGCTTTGGCTGAAAGAACGGCGTCCAGTCTGAGCCCGTCGCCCAGCGCCAAATCCTGGATGGCATCCGCATCCGTCTTATATGTTACGATTTTACCGGGTTTCCAGTCGGCATACTTGACCTCCTGGTCCAATAACACCAGATCCTTGTTGAGCCAGCGATCATAGGTGCACTCGGAACATGTGCCGATGACTTTACCTGCCAGGTCTTCTAAAGACTTGATGCTGGTATTTTTGGCGTGAACGGCAAATTGGGCCGGCGTATAATAATAGGCCTTGGTAAACATCAGTACTTTTTTGCGCTCGGCGGTCGGGGTCATGGAGCCCACCGATAGGTCCCAGCGTTTACTCCATTTACCGCCGGTGATCATGTCCCAATCGGGGGTGATAAATTCGATTTTGACCCCCAGTCGTTTGGCAACTTCCTTGGCAACATCCACGTCAAAACCATCCAGCTTCCCATTATCCGCTATAAAACTCTGAGGTGCATAATTCGGATCCGTGGACACTTTAATGACGCCTGCAGCCAAAATTTCATCAAGCGCATCCGTACCCCCAAAGCTGCTGCCGGCCGCAATCATTACCGAAACGGCCACAAAAAAGATAAAAAATACATTTCGCTTCATCCTGTTGCCTCCTTTCTTTGGTTAATGATTTAAAGCTAAACCCTAAGTCGAACAAATTTAGTCTGATAGCGCTTGGGTGTCAAGTGATAAAAAAATTAGAGCGAAACCCCAACCCGGACAAGCCGGAATTGAATATTGACGATTGAAGATTGAAGATTTGTGGTATCGCTTCGCTCTGTCTTTTCTATTAAAATCGATCGTTCGACCCAGTCGTTAGACCCTGTCGTTAGACTCTGAGGCTCTCGAAGGGAGGCTCTCGACGGGTAGAATGGCTTTTAAACCCCTTTGATACCTCGCAGCTCTGCTGCGGGGAGCTTCATTGCCTTCTTTGTCCTTAACCCTGAACGTTGAACCCTGCTCGTGGGGTCGAAGCCCGAACCGAAGGGCGGAGCCCCAAACCTGTGAACGGTTACGCTATGGCATAAATCATGTGCAAACATGATGTGATTTCAATAAATAGGTCCTAATTTTCTGTGATTGATTTTCAGTTGCCCCTCTGGTAGAAGATACTTTTTAACGAGGGCTTCGGGTCTTTTATGCCTTCTTTGTCCTTAACCCTGAACGTTGAACCTTGAACCTGTGAACGGCTTTAAACAAAGGGAGGTAAATCCAATATGCGAAATTTCCATCCGGGCAAGGGCCGCAGTCAGGGATTGGGCCTGAATTCATTCACCGATGATGAACTGTATGACATTCATCTGGCTACCTTGGAGGTACTTGAAAAAACGGGACTTTTCATTGAAACCGATGAGGCGCTGGATCTGTTCGATGGTGCCGGTGCCGAAGTTGATCGGGCCAAAAAAATCGCCAGGATACCGCCCTATATGGTGGAAGATGCGATTCGATCGGCACCATCAAAAATTCTTTTGGCCGGACGCAATCCCAATCACGATAAACTGCTTGAAGCCGGCCGGGTGCACTTCACCAACTTCAGCGAGGGAATTGAAGTGGTCGATCCGTACACCGGTGAGCACAGAATTCCGGTCAAAGCCGATCTTGCCAATGCCGCCAAGGTGGTCGATTACCTGGATGATATCGATGTCTGTGAAAAGGCAGTGGGTTCCAGCGACGTACCCAAAAAAGTACTGCCGCTGCACAACGCTGAAGCTATGCTCACCAACACAACCAAGCATTGCTGCGTCGGACCCGGCAGCGGATTTTTATTAAAAAAATTGGTCAAAATGGCCGGCACCATCGTGGGCGGAATCAATAAGCTCAGAGAACGCCCCATTTTATCATTCACCACCTGCCCGGTCAGTCCCCTGACCCTGATAAATGAATGCTGCGAGATTATCATGGAGGCCGCCCGAACCGGGTCCGTGGTCAATATTCTGTCCATGGCCATGGCGGGCGGCACGTCTCCGGTCACCCTGGCCGGGTACCATCGTGACGCACAATGCCGAAGTCCTCGGAGGAATCACGTTAAATCAGCTCGTGCGCAAGGGGGCGCCCGTAATTTACGGCAGTTCGACCACCGCCATGGACTTGAAGATTGCCGCCGCCTCCGTGGGCACCCCGGAGTGCGCCGTCATTAGCGGGGCGGTGGCAAGACTGGCCCGGTATTATGCCCTGCCGAGTTATGTCGCCGGTGGGTAGAGTGATTCCAAAATATCCGACTCCCAGCTGGGCCATGAGAAAACGCTCACCGGACTCATTGCTGCATTGGCAGGTGCCAATCTGATTTACGGTCCGGGAATGCTTGAGAGCGGAATCACGTTCGATTTTGCCCAATTGGTATTGGACAATGAATTTGCCAGGATGATCAAGCAGACCATCAGAGGTTTTACCGTCGATGATGAATCCCTGGCTGTTGATGTCATCAAGTCGGTGGGTCCTTCAAAGGACTTCCTGGCCCATGATCACACACTCAAACATATGCGGACCCACTCCCGTCCGGAGCTTATCGATCGCAGCGGGGTGGAAGCGTGGCGAGCGTCAGGCGCAACCGACAGTTATCAGCGGGCCCTGGAAAAAACCCGCGATATATTGCAAAACCACAAGCCGGACCCATTGCCGCAAAAGGTCCTGGCGGATATGCGTTCAATAATAACTGAAACCGAAGGAGAATTAGGCCCTTAGCTTACACATACATTTTGTGCATTTGTGGCAAAGATATTAGAAACAGATTGCTCAGAAAATGCCTAAAATGGTTGAAAATGCCTAAAGTACATGAGGATTCTGTGAGATTTGAATGGCAGTAAGTTATACTGCAACTGATCGGATACCTACCAGGTTCCAAAATGCGACGTGCTTATAAGCAGACGGAGGAAGCGACACCACAATTTTAATTTCATTTTAGTCATTTTAGCTCATTTTCCGGTTTTCGGCACCGGGTTAGGAATTCCAAAAAGCAGTAACTGGAGGAAAAAGATCCATGCAGAAAAAAATATTCACCCGCATGGGTGACGGCGAGCTGGTTTCCATGTCTGCCGGGGAAATTAAGGAAGATATTCAGGCCGCCACCCAGGATGCGGCCCGGCGCGCCGAAATCCCGCAACTCACCCCGGAAGAGATGGAACAGCTCTTTGAA
>PVMK01120591.1_pt1 | contig 28581 bp, 20 predicted proteins | sample 1853481 | NCBI WGS metagenome assembly PVMK01 (sample SAMN08533507, study PRJNA380276) | Marine sediment metagenome, whole genome shotgun sequencing project. | reverse complement strand
CCTTGTCGCATGGCAGGAAGAGCGCGAGAGGTTGGCGTCCGTTGGAACTGCTGAGTACGCCAGAGGTCGAGTTCTCGCCGTCGAAGCCTTCGAACAGACGGTCGGCGGCGTCATGGGCTTCATCGGGGAATCAGAGGAACTCGGAGATCTCGTGCGCGAGCAGACGCTTGGTATCACAGGCTCTGCAGTGCGTGAGATCCGTGAGACCGGGGCGGCCGCTGACGGCCTGACCGAAGGCATCTTCCGGAAGCTTCTTGGCCGGGATGCGAGGTCGGTGCCTCCGAGACCGGCTGCAGCGGCCGAATGAAGGACAACGAGTACCACGTCCTGCAGGATCGGACCGCAGGCTTCGTCACTCGCATGTTCGCCTACATCATGGACCTCGTGCTTCTCGCCGGCATCCTCGCGATGGGTGGCTGGATCTCGGTTCTCATCGACTCGGCTCTCGACAGCATGGGACTCGATCCTCGCGTCGATATGGCGGTCATCTACCTGGTGTCTGTCCCCTTCATCGTCGGCGCGTACTACGTCATGTTCTGGTCGCTCACGGGGCGGACGGTCGGTAAGTGGTTCATGGGCCTCAAGATCGTTGACAAGCACGGGAACACTCCCTCGATCGGCCGGTCCCTCCTGAGGTTTCTTGGCTACGGTCTGTCGGCGATCGCCTTCTGGATGGGCTACGCGTGGGTGATCATCGATGACCAGCGCCGCGGTTGGCACGACCACATCGCAAAGACGTGGGTTGTCTACGACTACTCCCGCAAGGCGAGTGGCGAGATCTACGAGAGCTATCGCGAGCGGGTAGTTGCCTCTGATGAGGGCGAGTCGACACCGTCGTGACGAAGTAGCCTCAACGCCATGACAGACACCGTGTCGCGTGCACACGATTGGATCGAGGCGGACCCGGACCCGACCACGAAGGCCGAACTCGAGCGGATCATCAAGTCAGGCGATCGGGAGGAACTCGAGGACCGGATGAACGGGACCTTGACGTTCGGCACGGCCGGGATCCGAGGCGTCGTCGAGGCCGGTTCGAACCGACTCAACCGGGCGGCGATCATCCGAACGACGGCAGGTCTCGCCGAGTACCTGCTCGCCTCCACGACCGAGGAGGACAGACTCGTCGTCATCGGTAGAGACGCCAGGCCTTCGTCACCCGTCTTCATGAAGGACACCGTTGGCGTGCTCGTCGCTGCTGGCTTCGAGGTCAGGTACTTTCAGGATCCGACGCCAACACCGTTGGTTGCGTATGCGGGGCTGTCGCTGGGAGCCTGTGCATCGATCGTGATCACCGCAAGTCACAACCCCCCGAGGGACAACGGGTACAAGGTGTATGCGGCCAACGGTGCCCAGATCGTCCCTCCGGTGGACACTGATATCGCTGCCCTGATCGAAGGTGCAGGACCGGCGATCAAGATCCCGCGGATCGCCGAGCCGTTCACACACCATGGAGCACGTGCGATCGATTCCGAGATGTTCGACAGCTACCTGCGTGCCGTCGCAGATGATCTCCCCTCGGTGACCGGTGATCGATCGATCTCGATCGTCTACACGGCCATGCATGGCGTCGGAGGCAAGTTCGTTACCGAGGCGCTCCGTAGGTTCGGATTCTCGTCGGTCCACCCCGTTGCGAAGCAGTTCGCTCCCGACGGACTGTTCCCCACGGTGCCCTTCCCGAACCCGGAGGAACCCGGGGCGCTCGACTTGGCACACGAACTGGCTTCGTCGATCGATGCGGATCTCGTCATAGCAAACGATCCCGACACGGACCGACTCGCGATCTCGGTCCCGGATCCGGGCGGCATGTGGAGGCCGCTGACGGGGAACCAAATTGGCAGCCTGCTTGCCGAGTTCCTGCTCTCTCACCGCGAGGGACCGGGAACGACGGTGAATTCGATCGTGTCGTCGCCGCTCCTCGGCACGATCGCCGAACGCCACGGTGTCCAGTCCGCCCGCACGCTCACTGGCTTCAAGTGGATCTGGAACGCCGCGCTCGACCTCGAGGCCGAGGGACAGGGGAGTCTCGTGCTCGGGTACGAGGAAGCGCTCGGGTACTCGATCGGGACGACCGTACGGGACAAGGACGGCATCTCGGCCGCTCTGGCGTTCTCCGTGATGGCTGCCGAGGCTGCGGCAGATGGCAAGACGGTTCTCGACCTGCTCGGTGAGCTCTACCGCGCGTATGGCGTTTGTGTGTCAGCTCAAGTGTCGATCCGCATGGAGGGCCCGCATGGTCCCGCCCAGATCGCGGCCGCCATGGCGGCGCTGCGAGCAGATCCACCAACCGAGGTGGCAGGTAGGCAGATAGTGGACACGGTTGATTTCCTTGTCGGCGAGGAGGATCGTCCTCGGTACCTGGCCGCATCCAATCTCATCGAACTCGACTTCGGGTTGGCAGGGCGCATGCTTGCGCGTCCTTCAGGAACCGAGCCCAAGCTCAAGATCTACGTTGATCTGATAGAGCCATTCCCGGACTCCGGAGATTGGATGGGCGCCGAGGCACAACTCACCGCGGCCGCTATGGAGGCAGGAAACGAACTCTCCGCCTGGATGAGGGCCCGGATAGACGCCTGAATACGGTCGAACCGCCCAAAGTGCGACCCGGGGTTGTTCACTGACGCACTGCGGATTGGTTCACGGACTCAAGGTTCCGTATCCTTGTAGCACGATCAATAGGAGGGTGTGTGGAGTTTCAGCTTCCACCAGCAGCGTCAGTATCCGTGAATCCGACACAGCAGGAGATGCGAAGTTGGGTCGAGGAGCACATGCCGAACATCACGGTGACGGAGTTCGACAACATCAACTACAAGGCAGACGTCAAAGCGCGGCTTGCAGCCTCCACATTCTTTGTGAGCGAGGTTGAGAACCACAAGAACCGTATCGGTCGGATCGAGCACGACGAATGGGCAGCCAAACAGGATGCCTATATCGCGGACAAGGACATGATCGTCATCGAGGGGTACATCGGTCCCGATCCCGAGTTCAGGACCGGCTGTCGGCTCTACATGGAACGTACGCAGGCGAACATCCCTGCGATGCAGCAGCAACTCTACTTCCCGAGGGACGACGACTGGACGCCGGAGTTCACCGTCGTCTACACGCCGGGGCTTCGCTCCATGGGGACGCCGGACGATCGATTGATCCTGGTTGATCACGACAATTACGTGTCTCGCGTGTTCGGCTCCGATTACTTCGGCGAGTCGAAGATGGGTGGTCTGCGCATGTGGAACCATCTCGTGTTCGACGAGGGCGGGCTTGCGCTGCACTCGGGGCTGAAGACGTTCCCCGATGTTGACGGCGAGGAGAAGGTCGCCCTGATCCTCGGACTCTCAGGGACAGGCAAGACGACGACCACGTTCAGGCAGCAACTCGGCTCGCTTCCCGTTCAGGATGACTTCGTTGCCCTGTTCCCCGGAGGCAAGGTCTACTCGTCAGAGAACGGTTGCTTCGCAAAGACGTTCGGCCTCGACCCCGATGACGAGCCAACGATCTACGGAGGTTCGACACGCCCCGACGCTTGGCTTGAGAACACATGGGTCTCACCTGAGGGGAAGGTCGACTTCTTCAACGACTCCGACACCAAGAACGGGCGTTCGACGTTCCCGCTCGCCAACATCCGTCACCGCGACCCGAGCGGGCTCCCCGCAGCGAACTACATCCTGCTGCTCAACCGGAACGAGACGATCATCCCTGCCGTCGTCAAGCTGAAGCGGGAGCAGGCCGCCGCCTACTTCATGCTCGGCGAGACGATCGGCACGAGTGCTGGTGGCAAGGCTGAGGCAGGCAGAAGCCTCCGCGTGCCGGGCACCAACCCGTTCTTCTTCGACAACGATGCATTGATGGGCAACCGGTTCCTTGAGCTTCTCGAGACGATGCCAGACCTTGACGTGTACCTGATGAACACAGGCCGCGTGGGAGGCCCGGAGGGCGACGAGCGGTCCAAGAAGGTGAAGATCCGGCACTCAAGTGCCGTTGTCGCAGGGCTGGTCACCGACAGCATCGAGTGGACAGAGGATCCGGACTTCGGCTACTACACGGCCGCCGCATTGGAGGGATTCGACGACCCCGAACTGCTCCAGCCGAAGAAGCTGTACGAGTCCCAGGGAAGAGCCGACGAGTACGAAGACCTGGTCGCAAAGCTGAAAGCCGAGCGTTCCGAGTACATCGTCACCTTCCCAGGCCTCGACCAGTCGATAATCGAAGCGATCTGAGCGGAACACAACAGACAACAGACGACAGACCCGCTCGCTGGCGCTCGCTGACAGACCAGGATCCCTTGCCGGTTCTGGTATGTTGTCTGTATATCTGTTGTTTCTGCTTCAATAGGTCGTTCGGCCCTGTCCTGGCTTCTGTGAGGCGCCTATAAAGGGTTGGGCAGAAACAGCCGACAACTACATAACACCCTCCACCGAACGGAATCGCGTTGGCGTACATCCAGGAAGACTCGTCAGACGACCTTGGTAAGCGTGACTTTGCGCTCGCCCGGAAGGGCTATGACAAGGACGAGGTCAACACGTACCTCATGAAGGTCGACGCCAAGATCCGCGACCTCACACTGCGCGTCCAGGATTCGAAGATTCGCCTCGAGCAATCCGAGTACGAGATCCAGAAAGCCAAGACAGAGCAGGAACAATCTGTTGACACGGCAATAGCGGCGGTGCTCGACGCCAAGGATCGGATCCTTGAGCGCGCCCGCGTTCAGGCGGAGCAGATCGAGCAGGATGCTCGCGAAGAGGCTCAGGCCGGCTTGGTTGAACCGTCGGAGGCTGCTGAGCAGATCGTCGAGAACGCACACAAAGAGGCGAAGTCCATTCTCGATGCAGCGGAGCTAGACGCCGCTGAACTTGCTAGTGGGACATCGGCGGACGAAGGCCACCTTGAGGAGATGACCGCCGAACGCGACCGACTCATCAGCCAGATGGCGGCACTTGAGAGCGAACAGGCTCTTGAGCAGTCCGGTGCCGCGAAAGAGCAGCTCGAGGCTGCCGAGGCGCAGGCGGTTGGGATCATCACCTCCGCTGAGGACGCAGCCACCGCTATCCGCGACCGACTTGAGCGGGACCTGGCAGAAGCTACTGCTGCGGGCACCGCCGCCACAGAGGAAGCCAAGACGGTCATCGCAGACGCTGAGGAGAAGGCGCAGGGGATCATTGCACTGGCAGACGAGGCATCAGGTAGCTCGCAATCCGAGACCACAGAGCGGACCGAAGGCATGATCTCGGACGCCAAGGAAGAGTCCGAGCGGATTCTTGCTGAGGCGACCGACTTGGCGAAAACTGTCCGTGACGAGGCGGGTGCCCACGCTGATACCAAGAACGCAGAAGCCGAGCAGGTCCTGAATGATGCTGTCGCCGCGGCGGAGGCTCGTTCCGCGGAGATCGTCGTACGCGAGGCTGAACTTGAGCAACTGGCCGCGGTCGCAGCCACTGCGGAGGAGGAGGCAGCAGCCACACTTGAAACCGCCCGTGACGGCGCAGAAGCTCTTCGCAACGAGGCTCAGGAACTCCGCGACGAAGCGAACGCCAAGCGTGACGAGGCTCAGTCTCTGATCGATGACGCACAGACCAACGCGGAAGCCAAGGAGTTGGAGATCACCACAGCGGAAGACCAGCTTGAGAACGATGCAAAGGAGATCGAAGCCTCCATCGTGATCAGGAAGGCCGAAGCGGCAGAGGCCGAGGATGCGTCGATCGACGCGACCGGGAAGCTGGATGCGATCAAAGAAGAGATTCTACTCGAAGAGGAGAGGCTTTCCGCGGCGAAGACCGCCGTGGAGGCTGAACTCGAGGACCTGAAACTGGACATGGCCGAACTCCGTTCATCGACCATGCTTGAGGTCGAGGCCATGCAGTCGAACGTCAAGGAGCAGGAAGGCTCCGTTGATGACGGTGTTTCCGAAGCGACCGAGCAAGCGGCTCAGATCGTCGCCGAGGCTGAGGCGAGGGCTGCCGAGATCGACGCGGCAATCGGATCAGGTGCCGAAGATGCTCAGGATGAAGCTGGTGCTTCGCTCGCAGCTGCAGCTGAGGCCGTTCTTGCTGATGCTCAGGCCGAGGCGGATCGTCTGCTGGCTGACGCGAGATCAGAGGTTGATCGCATGGAGGCGGAGACGGCGGCTGCACTCCAAGAGGCAGCAGAGTCGGGTGACGAATCGAGCGACGCCGCAGAGGTGGAAGCGATGCTCGCGGACGTCGTGGCACGCGAATGGGAAGTTGAGCGCAGGGAGAGTGCTCTTTCCGTGCGTGAGGAGGCGTCTGAAAGTTCGCCATCGATCGCTGAGCCGGCCGTGCTGGCTGGCATATCCCAGGCGGGAGCGATCGGAGCTGATGGCTGGCCGACAGGACCATCGGCGTCGACCCCACCGCAGGAGACCGACAGCATCGATGCGATCCGCCGGGAGGCGATGGCTGCTCTTGACCAGTCGCGACTGTCTGGCGACTGGACGGGCGACGATGCGTCAACCACCTCTGGAAACGGTGCACCGAAGATCGATTACGGGCCTTCGGTGCCTCGTCCCCCCAAACCGTCGAAGCCGACGAAAGACTCCGACGGTAGTCAGGTCGAGGAGGTGGAGAGCCGCTACAGACGGAACTCTGCGAAGCTCCCGCGCATTGGGATCGAACCCGGCACGTCATCCGACTCCATCGCCAATCTTCGAAAGAAGATCGTCTCAAACGACTAGCGCGCTTTCGTCGCACTACCGTGCGACCCCAACGGGCGCTTTGGTGACCCGGTACCTCCACCCGGGAGCGGAAATTGTCGAAGGTCGTTGTCACACGTCGCCCACCCGGGAACGCCATCGAGCGGGTTCGACAGGTCGCGGATGTGTGGATGTGGCCGGAGAATCGGGCGATACCCGCGGATGTCCTTGCTGGTGAGATCGCGGATGCAGTCGGCGTGTACTCCATGCTGACAGACACCATCGATGAAACGTTGCTGGATATGGCCCCGGAACTTCGGGTCGTGTCGAATATGGCGGTAGGCGTCGACAACATCGATCTCGCCGCATGCGCTGCCCGGGGCATTGCGGTCGGGCACACACCAGATGTGCTCACCGACTCGACGGCCGATATCGCCTGGCTGCTCGTGATGGCATCCACGCGCCGCATGCAGGAAGGCATCGATCTCGTTCGCGCCGGTGAGTGGAGGCAATGGGATCCCGAAGGCCTTCTCGGTCACGACGTATCACGATCGACGCTCGGCATCATCGGGATGGGCCGCGTCGGACAGGCGATCGCGATGAGGGCCCTCGGCTTTGACATGGACGTCATGTACACAGCCCGCTCGGCGAAGCCAGCCGTCGAGACCCGTCTGCGGGCGAGGCGGGTCTCCCTTGATCAGTTGCTGGCGACATCCGATCACATTGTCGTCGCCGTACCGCTCACATCGGACACGCACCAACTCATCGGCGAGCGCGAACTTGCGATGATGAAGCCCACGGCGAATCTCGTGAACATCGCCCGTGGACCGGTCGTCGACAGCGATGCGCTGTACGAGGCTCTCTCGACCGGCACGATCCGATGCGCAGGGTTGGATGTGACAGACCCTGAGCCGCTGCCCCCGGATCACAAGCTGCTGACGCTCAACAACTGCACGGTGATCCCACACACGGGTAGTTCAACATGGCGGACACGCACGGCAATGGCGGACCTCGCTGCCGACAACCTCATCGCGGCGCTCACAGGCGAACCTCTGCCACACCGGATACCCGGAACCTGAGCTGGTCGTTTCTCGCTAGCCGAACAGGGGGAGAGACGACTCTTCTGCACAGATCGCTTCGATGGCGTCGACAGCCACGGGGGCACCGGCGCTCAGATTCTCGTATCCGGAGTCGGTGATGACGATGTTGTCCTCGATCCTGACGCCGATTCCGAGGAACTCTTCGGGGACGGAGAACTCGACCGATCCGGCTTCTTCGTCTCTACGGTCCAGTTCCGCTGTCGCTTCTGACAGTCCGAGTTCGAGTGTCAGCGCGGCGACCTCATCGGGGTCGTACGGGGCGTTCCCCAGCGTTACCTGTCCCTTGTGGGGTGCCACATATACACCTGGCTCGACGGTGAACGTCATGCCTGGTTCCAGCGGTCGCGGCTTGCCGTTCACCTTGTAGGCGCCTGCATCGTGCACGTCGCTTCCCAGCCAGTGACCTGTGCCGTGGAAGAAGAACTGCCGGTACCAGCCCTTGGCGAGAGCCTCGTCGCCCGAGCCTGGGAGCAGCCCAAGGTCAACCAGGCCGTCGGAGAGGATCGCACACGCGGCCTTATGCATGTCGGCGTACGGCAGGCCAGGGGTGCACATCTCGATGACCTGCTGCTCGGTGTCGAGCACCAGTTCGTACACCGTACGCTGCGGTGCGGTGAACATGCCGTTGATCGGGAAGGTCCTCGTGATATCTGCGGTGAAGTGGCTGAACTCAGCACCGGCGTCGATGAGAAGCAGATCTCCATCATTGAGCACCTGATCGTTCTCGACGTAATGGAGGATGCATGCGTTGTCTCCTCCAGCGACTATCGACCCGTAGCCAACGCGCTCGCTTCCCATCGCACTGAACACGTACTCGATGGCCGCCTGGACCTGGCGCTCGGATCTCCCCGGCGCTGCGAACCGCATCGCCTCTGTGTGGGCGACCGCGCTGATCCGACAGGCGGTTCTGAGCGCTTCGATCTCAGCATCGGTCTTCAACACACGCATCTCTGCGAGGACGGGCGTCGGGTTGAAGACCTGAGTGGGTGAGGTGAGGCCGGTTCGGTCTGAGCGTGCGTTCGCTGCTGCGAGAGCGCCGATGACGGTCGCATCGTTGGAACCACCGAGTGCGTACGCAACGGAGGCTCTGTCCATCAGGTTGTCTCCGAGCCACTTTGCGAACTGGTCGACCGGATATGCCGCGCCTGCGCCGAACCGTTCCTTCGCTCCATCCACGCCGTGACGCTTCCCGTTCCACGCTTCCATCTCGGGGTCCCGTGGCCTCACGAAGAGTGTGTACTGGATCGAGCCGTGCGAGGGGTCGAGAACGGCGATCGCATCCGGCTCGGTGAACCCGGTGAGGAAGAAGAAGTCGGAGTTCTGCCGGAAGGGATGGTCGACGTCGTCGTTGCGAGGCTGAAGGGCCCCTGCGGGAATGATCGCGATCGTGTCACCGAGTAGTTCCATGAACGCCGACCGCCGGGCTGCGTAGTGAGCTGAATCCATGGCTTCGAGGCTACCCGACGCAGTGGAATTGATCAGAGTGTGCGACCTGGGCGCCGAAGTGCTGATCCCCACGGTCGGCCGCCAGCTCGATCTGGTGCTGTCGCTCCGTGAACCGCTCCCTGCGATCGTCAGTGATCGTGTCGACACATCTACCGCACGTCACGCCGATCGAGTATCCGGGCATGGTTCGATCGTCAGCTGACAGAACGGTGTTGCAGTTCGGGCAGATCTCGTTGTCGCCTGGCACGAGTCCGTGACCGACGGACACCCGACGATCGAAGACGTAACACTCACCCTCCCACGTGCTCTCGGTCTCCGGGATCGTCTCGAGGTAGCCGAGGATGCCCCCATCGAGTTGATAGACCTCGTCGAATCCTTGATCCTTGAGGTACGCAGATGCCTTCTCACAACGGATGCCTCCGGTGCAGAACATGGCGACCTTCGGACGATCCGCCAGGTCCGGATTCGAGGCGATCCACTCCGGGAACTGAGTGAACGATCGGGTGCTCGGATTGATGGCTCCTGCGAAGCTGCCGATCGCATTCTCGTAGTCGTTCCGTGCATCGATGAGCAGCACATCCGGGTCGGAGATCAGATCGTTCCAGTCCTCGGGAGCAACACGAATACCCGTTCCGCCAGCCGAATCCACATCACCGACACCGAGAGACACGATCTCGCTCTTGAGGCGCACCTTCAAGCGGAGGAACGGATCGATGTCAGTGGTCGAGCGCTTGGCGATCAGATGAGTGAGCCTGGCGTCGGCACGGATGTGGTCGAGCACCGCTGCGACACCCTTATCGGGGCCTGCGATGGTGCCGTTGATGCCCTCGCTCGCAAGCAGGATCGTTCCGTTGACGTCATTGCTCCGACACACGTTCAGAAGCGGCTCAAGCAGCGCTGCGTAGTCGGCGAGCTCGGTGAACTTGTAGAACGCAGCGATATGGAACATTCCGGAAGTGTACGGGTCAGCCGAGTCTCGGGCCCTCGGTGCACAAACCTCCGTTAGGTGGGCATAATGGTGCCGTGACCGGCCAGATATCGCAACCCGTACCCGACATCCGTTTCGTGTTCGCCCTCAACGCTGACGTCGTCAGCTACACGAGGCTGCTTGCCGACGCCCCAGAAGCGACGGCCGCAGCGATGAAGCGGTTTCGTAACCTCGTCGGTGCTGCGATAGATGACGCTGGCGGGAGCCTCGTCAATTTTGTTGGTGACAACTTCATGGCAGTGTTCGATTCTGCACCCGATGCGCTTAGTGCGGCACTCGCGATCTCGAGGGAAGTCGCCGAAGACAACGCAGACAAACTTGAGTTCGAGCGTGTGCGCTTCAGGATGGGGATCGACGCCGGCGAGATGATGGTGAATGACCAGAACCAGCATCTCGGTGACGTGCTCAACATCGCTGCGAGGATCCAGGGAATCGCACGACCCGGAGGCCTGAGTGTGTCGAGCGCTGTATACAAGGCGCTCGACGAGCCGGCTTTTCGGTTTCGATCTGTCGGCGCAAAGGGTTTCAAAGGGGTGCCCGAGCAGGTCCATGTGTACGAATTCGCCGATCTTCCGGCGACCGATGACACGGCATCCAATCCACGGAGAGTGCTCTCCCTTGGCAATCCGACGGTGGCGGTGTTGCCGATGAACATGGAAGGCCTCGATGGCGACGCAGTGGCCGCCGGCAGGCTTCTACTCATGGATCTTGTGAACGGTCTCATCGCGATTCCGTCGCTTGATGTTGTGGATGTCTCCCAGACTGACGGCCACCTCTCGGACGGCAGTGCCCCGCCGTCGAATGTGAGATACATGCTGTTGACCGGCATCGTCGGTATCGGCACCCGACTACGGGTGTACGCGACGCTCACCGAGGTCGGTGCGATGAGCAACGTATGGGTGGGCAAGTGGGATTCGACGCTTGAGGAAGTCTTCGATCTCGCCGAGCGGTTCACAGCCGACGTCAAGAGAGCGTTCGAGATCGAACTCGTTGTGGGCGCGCCCGCAAGGATCTACAGCGATCTCGGCGACGCTGAGGGCCTGGCGAAGGTCTACGAAGGCTGGTACAAGCTCAACTCTGGGTCGCGTGAGGGCTGGGTACGGGGTGTCGAACTGTTCGAGGAGCTGGTGGAGTCGTATCCGGAGAACCACCTCGGATACGGGCTTGCGGCGTTCGCGCATTGGGTGGGTGCCGCTCAGGGAGTGTCGAGTGATCCGGCGCACTCACTCGCCATGGCGAGAACGCGGGCGGAACAAGGGATCGAGATAGAGGATCCCACCGGTGTGAGCCACATGGTGCTTGCAGGCGTGTGCCTCGCCGAAGGCGACCCCAGCCAGGCGCTCGAGCAGGCAGAGTCTGCGTTGATCGTGCGGCCCACATGCGACGTAACTTACGCGATGGAGGCCAGTGTGCGTCGATACCTCGGGCAGTGGGACGAGGCGCTTGTCCTCATCGACCACGCGATGGATTTGTCGCCGGTGACGAAGCCCTGGTACCCAACCGTGCTTGCCAGCTCCTATTACATCGGTGAGCGGTACGAAGATGCAGCAGCGACCGCCGATGAGGTCGTCTCGTATCAGCCAGGCAATCTGGAGGCGTTGCTCATCCTTGCCGCATCCCAGTCTGCACTTGGCCTTGACCGGCGAGCGCATGCCACCGCCAGCATCATCAAGGATCGGTTCCCGCAGACCCGACGCGATGAGTGGCTCGACTCGAATCCCTATCAGGACACGGCGTTCGTCGATCGCTGGCGCTCAGACCTCGAGCGAGCCGGCCTGTCCTGACCTACCCGTTCTGACCATTCTGGCGTCCAGCAAGCCGACATTCCGGCCTGAGGGACGCCAGAACGTGAGGGTCCTATCGGGAGATGCAGCGGAAGCCGATGTGGCTCGTGGCGGTGTCGATCATCTGTGCTTGGCGTGCTGCTGGCCTGTATCTGAAGCAGTATTGGGGCGTGCACAGGTGCGATCCGCCTTTCACGACCTTGCGGGGGATCGGTGTACCGGGCTGTGTCGGGTCGAGGCTTTGTTCAGCTTGGCTGATCGGGCGAGCCTGCGGGGAACAGCAAGGGTTCTCGTCGATGTCTTGTCGAGTCGGGATGTACCAGTCGTCGGTCCACTCCCAGACGTTTCCTGTCACATCGAACAGACCGTATCCATTGGGTGGGTAGGAGCCGACCGGCGATGTCCTCGTCCACCCGTCGACTTCCGTGTTCTCGTAGGGAAACCGCCCTTGCCAGGTGTTCGCAAGCGGCTCGGTCTCTTGTTGATCGTGATCACCCCATGCGAACTCCGCTCCGTCGAGTCCACCTCTCGCGGCATACTCCCATTCGGCTTCGGTAGGCAGCGCGAGTTCTGCCCACACACAGAAAGCCATGGCGTCGTCGTAGGAGACCTGTACGACGGGATGGTCCGCAAGACCTTCGATGTCACTCTCGGGGCCGAGTGGTGTTCTCCACGAGGCGCCCGGTGTCCACTGCCACCAGTTCTGATAGTCGCCGAGGTCCACCGGTCCTGATGGCATCGTGAACACGAGACCGCCGGGTACGAGGTCCTCGACCGCCGCGCCCGGGTAGAGCGCTGGATCGGGAGGGACTTCGGCGACCGTGACGTAGCCGGTGTCCTCAACGAACGCGGCGAACCGCTCAATGGTCACGGGGAACGGTTCGATATCGAACGCTGGTACCGCCACGCGTCGAACCGGTCCCTCATCCGGATAGTGCACATCCGAGCCCAGGTCGGCCTCACCCGCCGGGATGTGGATCATGCGATGAGAGCTACTGGCGTGCCATAGCGATGCGGAACCGTTCCTCAGCAGTGACCAGATGGTCGAAGTCCTCGGCTGCATCGCCGAGGTCTATCTGCACCCATTGAACAGTTCCCGTGAACCGTACGTTGGTGTGGTCCAGATCGTCGGTGACTCCCGTTGCGGTGTCGGTGCCGACGTCGGTCGTCTCGTCTGCCGAGAACACACCAGGGACCGTCGTGTCCACCCTGCCTGAGCCGACCGAATCGCCGTCTACGTACAGGGTGGCGGTGCCACCCTTGCCGACGCCGCCACCGTCGTAATCGAACTCGAGACGGATCTGGTGATCGCCTGCGGGAACAGGTTCGGAACCCTTTGCCTTGAACAGTTGCATCCCGAACAGGTTGTAGCAGTACGCAGGCAACCCATCGGGGGTCAGATATACGGTCCATCCGCCGAACCTGCCGCCCTGTGCGATGATCGTGCCAGAAGCGCCGCCATCCGGTACCTCGATCTGAGCGGTCACGGCGTGGCTCTTGTTCTTGATGCTGACGACACTGCTCTCGCTCAGCCGACCCATGCCCCCGTAGAGGAGCTGTGTCTGTCCCTTGATCAGCTGCGGACGGCCGGCCCGATCGGGATCGAAACGCTCCGCTCGCCGATCATCCAGCGGAAGGGCGTTGTGGCGAGCCGCCTCCGTCAAGAACAGCTCCTGGAGACGGCTCAATTGGTCAGGCTTCTCGCTGGCGAGGTCGTTCGCTTGCGTCCAGTCATCCGGTCCGTAGAGCTCCCACACGTCATCGTGAAGATCGGGTAGTGACGGAGCCATGATCCAAGGTATCGAGTGACGAGTCACCGCGGTCCAACCCTTGTGGTAGATGCCACGGTTGACGAACATCTCGAAGTACTGGGTCGTATGGACCTCGTCCGCGCTCTCGTCATCGAACGTGTCGTTGAGTTGGAAACCTTCGTACGGGTGCTGATCGAATCCGTTGACTATGACTGGCTCAGGGATCCCGGCTGCCTTGAGGACGGTGGGTGCGATGTCGATGACGTGCCCGAACTGGTGGCGTAGCTCTCCCCGTGCGCTGATGCCGGTTGGCCAGTGCACGATGGTTCCGTTCCTGGTTCCTCCCCAATGCGATGCCACCTGCTTGGTCCACTGGTACGGCGTGCACATGGCGTGCGCCCACCCAACTGCATAATGGTTGAACGCATCGGGTGTGCCGAAGAGATCGATGCGCTCCGCCATGAACTCCGTCGTTTCCAGTTCGCTTACGCCGTTCAGTACGAGCATCTCGTTGAATGTGCCCCGGGTGGTCCCCTCGGCTGATGCCCCGTTGTCACCGATGACGTAGAAGATCAGCGTGTCATCGAGAATCTCCATCTCTTCGAGTACATCGATGAGGCGACCGAGATGGTGGTCGGTGTGCTCGAGGAACCCGGCATAGATCTCCATCTGTCGCGTGAGCACAGGTTTGAGGTCGTCATCCATCTCGTCCCACGCGGGGATTTCGTCGGGGCGCTCGGTGAGCGTGGCATCAGGCCCGACGACGCCCAGGTCCTTCTGTGTTGCGAAGGTACTCCCGCGTAGGGCATCCCAGCCGTCGTCGAACTTCCCCTCGTACTTGGCTGACCATTCGTTCGGGACATGGTGCGGAGCATGTGTCGCACCCGGAGCCCAGTACATGAAGAACGGCTTGTCTGGCATGAGAGCCTTCTGCTGACGGACCCAGTCGATCGACTTGTCTGTCATGTCTTCCGTGAAGTGGTAACCCTCGGCAGCTGTCTTGTCAGGTTCGATCGCAACGGTCCCGTCGTAGATCGCGGGTGCGTACTGGTTCGTCTCTCCCCCGATGAATCCGTAGAAGTGCTCGAAGCCGGAGTACGTCGGCCACCGGTCGAATGGTCCCATCGGTGATGTTTCCCACACCGGTACCTCGTGGCACTTACCGAACTGAGCGGTGGAGTAGCCGTTCAGCCTGAGGGTCTCGGCGAGCGGGGCGCAGTCCTGCGGACGCACCGACGTGTTCCCTGGGGCACTCGTTGCGAGCTCTGTGATCGCTCCCATCGCGACCGTGTGGTGGTTCCGGCCGGTAAGCATCGCGGCCCGCGTCGGTGCACACAATGCGGTCGTGTGGAATCGTGTGTATCTGAGCCCGTCCCCGGCGAGCCGGTCGGCTGTGGGCGTGTTGACGGGGCCACCGAACGCTGAAGTTGCACCGAAACCGACATCATCCAGAAGTACGACGAGGACGTTCGGTGCTCCCGAGGGTGGGCGGATAGGCTCGATCTTCGGGAAGACAGCGTCCGGATCGTTCGCATCCGTCATAGCGGTTGCTGGCCGCGTCCGTTCAGGGATGGGAAGCACTACTCGTCGCTCGTCACGTTCGCGGCTCACTTGGAAACTCCTCGGGTCAACGTCGGACATCGTCACCCTAGCTCGCGGCTATTCGCTGGATTACGCCTGGGCTTCAGTCGTTCTCGCGTCCGCCAACCCATCATGCTGGCCTGCTGGACGCCAGAACATTGAGTAGGAGCGGATATTTGTGGGCCCGGTGGGACTCGAACCATATCAGTTCGACCGAACGGCGCTGCTTGTTCTAAGACGGGCGTGGACGGTCCAGGATTGAGCTGGGAGCGCTGCGACTCGTCGAGGTGAGCGACGCCTCGGTGATTCGTGGGGTGCGATGTATTGGTGGGCCCGGTGGGACTCGAACCATATCAGTTCGACCGAACGGCGTTACGTGTTCTAGGACGGGCGTGGACGGTCCAAGATTGAGCTGGGAGCGCTGCGACTCGTCGAGTGAGCGACGCCTCGGTGATTCGTGGGGTGCGATGTATTGGTGGGCCCGGTGGGACTCGAACCCACACGCTTCGGATTAAAAGTCCGCTGCTCTGCCATTGGAGCTACGAGCCCGAGACCGGTTACGTAACCGGTCCAAAAGTGTCGTTCGACATGTCCGGTCCGGCACCGGTGTGTGGAGCATAGAAGCGTGAGCTTCCCGATCGTGTGCCGATGCTTCGCCGCATCCCCTAGGACCTTCTCATTCCAGCCTCTCACGGTTGCAAGCGTTTGCCCGATATTGCGCGTCCGCTCTGGTCAGTGGAGAGTCAAAGCCGCTATTCGTGATGTCCTGACCGGATGCGTCACAGTCGAGCCTGTAGTGTTTTCGATGTTCTTGTCACACGAATCGATGTCTTGGACCCTTTATGGGTTGATGGGAGAGTCTTCGAGTGTTGTCTGAGCGGGTTCGTGTCGAGACCTTTACGGCCTTCGTGGTCGCGGTGGAGCCACGGGTTCGACGGGCCCTGAGCGCGGCGTTCGGAGCACAGGCTGGCCGTGATGCCACCGCCGAGGCTCTCTTGGTCGCGTGGAAGAACTGGGAACGGGTTGCGGCGATGGACAACCCTTCGGGATACCTGTACCGGGTTGGCAGCAACGAGGCACGGAAGCCGAAGCAAGCAGCACTGGCCAAGGACTTCTCGGAGGTGACCGAGCATATCCCTTGGATTGAACCGGAGCTGGCTCCGGCCCTTGCTGGGCTGTCTGAGCAACAGCGCACGGTGATCGCCCTGGTACACGGTTTCGAATGGAGCCTGGGTGAGGTCGCCGATCTCCTCGGCATATCCAAGTCAACGGTCCGAACCCACGAGCAACGTGCAATCGAGAGTCTTCGCCGACTGCTGGGAGTGTCGCCATGAACAACGGACTAGCTACCCAGATCCGCGGAACGTTCGAAGCACTCGACGACGCACAGGCACCGTTGACAGCGGAAGAGATCATGCACCGTGCTAGCTCTGCTCGGCTTCTGCCGATCGGAGAGGCGCAGGCTGGTGCCCGCGGCAGGCGCGTTCCTCTTCTCGTTGCCTTTGGTGCCGCGGTAGTAACCGTGGTCGTCGTGGGTGCAGTGGCTTGGTTGGCTCCGTTTGACGGCGGTAGTCGTCCTGTCAGCGATTCTCCTCTTGTCATCGATTCCACTGTTGCGACCACGATTCCTGAGCAGGTCACCGTCCCTGACATCGCGGACCCAACTGAGGTTCCAGCTTCGATGGTCGATGAGTCCTTGCTCGACTCGCTCATGTCCGCCACCGGGATAGCTATGCGCGTACATGGAAGAGCCCTCGGGAGCGCTGGACCGTCAACCGTGCACTTGTGGAATGTACGCGTCGACTGGATCGAGACGGCGCTTGCCGGCGGCTCTGACGCGGTTCGCCCGGATGACTTCGTTCGGGTCTCCGGGGAATTTGCGTTTGGGCAAGAATTCGGCGCGATTTCCGTCTTGGCGAGCGATGCGCTCACTGGTGAGCACGGCGAGACTCTGGCCGAACCGATCAGAACCATTGCTGAGTATGAGTGGACTTCAACACAAGACGGCGACGGCTGGACATTTGAGGTCGTCGACTCGTTAACGGGCGAGCTCGTCGGTTCCGTGTCGTCCCCGTTCCCATTGATGACCGAGGGCCTGATTCTCACTGCTACTACGGCCGAGACAGTTGAGTTGGTGCGCTCGGACTGGTTCGAACCCGGCAGAGAGTACGAGGCCTTCTACCTTGATGTGGACGATTCGGTTCTCGCTTATGTCAAACCAGGCTCGATCAACAATCCTGTCGCTTTCGAGGTCTGGCGCACCACGGACGGGACGAACTGGGACAACCTTGGCCCGCCCCGCGGGTTCCCATCGGGATATCACCCACAGGAGATTTCGGTAAGCGACGGGTTCTACGTGGTCTTTCTCGATGACATCACCGACCAGAACGACCCGGGCCCCGATTTTCTCACCTTGCGCTCACAGAATGGGATCGACTGGACTCCGTAGACGGACTCCCGGGCGTCGTCGGTGTTTCCCGCTGATGGCCTCACGACCCTTGGTGTACAGTGAACTCTCCAGATTTCGATGGTGGTGCGCAGGCATATGGCGAAGATCCCAACAGGCACAGTGACGTTCCTCTTCACTGATGTGGAGGCGAGCACACGCCGTTGGGAGGATCATCCGAACGAGATGAAGGGTGCGATGGCCACCCATGACGAGATCGTCCGCTCATGCATAGAAGGAGAGGCGGGCCACGTGTTCACCACTGCAGGCGATGCGTTCTGCGCAGCGTTCTCGTCTCCTCACGATGCTGTCGATGCGGCCATCGAGGCACAGAGGAAGTTGGAGGCAGAAGCGTGGGGAGCGGTCGCACCTTTCCGTGTCAGGATGGCTCTCCACACGGGAAACGCGGACGAGCGCGACGGCGACTACTTCGGCCCTCCGCTCAACAGGTGTGCGCGGTTGCTCGCGACCGGCCATGGCGGACAGATCATCGTTTCGTCCGCCACGGCTCAGTTACTAAAAGATGACGCACCTTCCGGTGTCCGGTTCGAGGATCTTGGCGCACATGAACTCAAGGATCTTGATGTTCCGGAGCATGTCTTTCAGGTGTGCCACGCAGACCTCACGGGTGAGTTCCCTCCGCTGAGGTCCGAGAACCCTGTACAGGATGCAAAGGAGTTGCTGGCTTCGGGCAGAACCGCCCATGGCTCCGAGGATTGGGAGCCCGCGTATCAGGCACTCGCCGCAGCGGCATCGATGGTCGACCTCGACGGGACCGACCTTCACAGGCTGAGCGAGTCGGCCTACTGGACCGGTCGCAGCGACGAACACATCTCCTTGGGAGAGATGACCTATGGCGCCTACATGGAAGAGGGCAACGATCAGCAGGCAGCGCTGGTGGCGATTGAGGTCGCACACGCATACAAGTTCCGTCTGGCGAAGGCGATCTCCAGCGCGTGGATGGCCAGAGCGCGGCGCCTGGTGGTCGAGTCATCTGGAAGCGAGGCCGAAGGCTATCTCCTGCGTATGGACTCAATACGAGCGTTCGAAACTGACGCGGACTCTGACCGCGGGCTGGAGCTTGCGGTTCGCGTTGCCGAAATCGGGCGGAGCCTCGGCAATAAGAGCCTCGAGGCCCTCGGTCTTCAGGATCAAGGGCGATTCCTTGTGGCGATGGGTCGAATCGAAGAGGGAATGGCTCTTGTTGATGAGGCGATGGCCGCCGCCGTGGCAGGCGAACTCACCTCAGACGCCACGGGCAGGACATATTGCAACATGCTCGATGTGTGCGACCAGATCGAGGACTACGAGCGAGCCAACGAGTGGAGCGATGCGGCGCAGGCGTGGTGTGAGCAGCACTCGGACTCTTCGTATCCGGGCGTGTGCCGAGTGTTCAGGGCGGAACTGAAACGGCGCAGAGGCGACTGGGATGACGCGACATCCGACCTCAACCGGGCGATCGATGAACTCACAGGGTTCACTCCGATCATTGGAGCGGCGCTGTACCAGATAGGAGAAGTCGACCTCCGTGCCGGACGTCTCTCGGAGGCGGAGGAGCGATTCCGCTCCGCGAACGAGCACGGATATTCGCCGATGCCGGGGATCGCCCGACTGAGGCTTCGTCAAGGTGACGCGGTGGCCGCCGAACAACTGCTTCAGGATGCCATGAGACAAGCTGCCGAGCGTCCGTTGGCTCGTGCTCGGCTTCTGCCCTCCGTGATCGAAGTCGAACTGGCACTGGGGCATTCAGCAGAAGTCATCGACGCCCTTGCCGAACTCGAAAGCGCCGCATCGACGACCGGGTCGACGGCTATGCGGTCGGCTGCCGCCCACGGGCGCGGGGCGCTTGCTCTGAGTGAGTCGAGGACGGAGGAAGCGGCGCGGTACTTTCAGGACGCGATCCGTGGCTGGACGGGACTTCAGATGCCGTACGAGGCGGCAGAGAGCAGGATGCTGCTTGGCGAGGCTCAGTTCGCAGAAGGCAGGGACTCCGCGGCTCGAATGGAGCTGGAGTCAGCGCGGTCGGTGTTCGATCGCCTCGGTGCCGTTCCGGACACGGAGGCAGTGGACGCACTTCTGCAGAACTAGGCGTCCGCCCACGACCGACATCATGGCGTGAAGATCGCCGGGCCGAACTGTGCCTCACGTATGGCGTGTCTTGCTGTCCCAAAGATTCTGGTCACCCACCCGGGTGCCAGCGAGGTCTATAGGAGTAGATAGAGGGCTGTCTTGGGATAGTCGTATCGCAGAGGAGGTTGAATGAGGCTTGGGACCGTCTTCGTGGTCGTCTTTCTGCTGGCGGCAGCTTGTGCATCGACGGACGAGAACTCGTCCGTCGAGCCAATCGCTCCCGGTCCCGCCTCTTCGATCGTGAGCGGCGACATGTCTCGAGATATAGAGGGTCTTCAGTCGATTGCCGACGACGCACGGAGAGCGCTCATTTATGTCTCAGATGCCCAAGGCGTTTCAGCGGTGGCCGCGGGTGAAGGAAGCAACGGGTCTCCAATCGAGTAGGACGATGCGTTCTTCCTCGGAAGCGCATCGAAGATGATCACCGCTGTCGCGATCTTGCAACTCGTGGATTAGGGGCTCGTGGGTCTGGACGACCTGCTCGCTGATTACGTCGCCTTCGAGGTGACCACCCCGACAACCATCCGTCACCTACTCCAACACAAGAGCGGGCTCGGAGATACTGACAAGATATACGACACGTGTGACCCGAACGAAGTCATCGAGGGACTGGCTGCACTTGCAGTGAGCCCTTACAACGGGACACCGGGGGTTCGCGGGTCATATTCGACCAATGGCTTCAACATGTTGTCTCTGGTCATGTCCTCAGCGACCGGACAGACCGCCGCCGAGGTCCTCCGACAGAACATATTCGACCCGCTTGGGATGACATCGACCTTCTTCACTGGTGCCGAAGACGGGCCACCACTCGTGGTAGGCGGAGATTCGTGGGATCCCGACTGTGCGGCAGAAAATATGGACATCGGGACCGGCGGCGGGTTCGCAAGCTCAGCTGAGGATCTCGATATCTTGATGAGAGCGCTCTTTGATGGCCACATCCTGTCAAGTGAGAGTCTTACCGAGATGACCACGATCGACTCGAACGTGTACGGAATCGACTACGGGCTCGGCATCGGCGTTCTCTACCCGCCCGATGGAGGAGACCAGCCACTGTATGGACACGGGGGTACGTTCGGCTGGGATGCAGGCGCACTCTACGACCCCATAGACCGTCGAACGATCGCTGTACTGGTCCAAGGCCAGAATTTTGCAAGCACAGCCTGGAAGGCAGCCGACTGGGCCAACAACCGCTAGCTCCGTCGGACAACCGACAACCCACCCCCGAACGCTCAGGCTCGGTTCTGAGTGAAGAGCGATGGATGAACGGTTAGCGTTGCCGGATGGATCTTGTTGAAGCATGGCACCGCGCGTCCTCGAAGGTGCTGTCACCCGACACGGAAGTCTGGGATTCCCATACGCACGAAGGTTCCAACGATCCTGACGGAGTAGTGGGCACAGCTCCCCGCCTCGTCGAGAAGCTCGATGCAGCGGGACACACCGGTGCGATCCTGATATCAAGCATGGAGCCGACCGGCTATGCCGATCCGAACGACCGCATCCTGTCGAAAGCCGCCGAGTCCAATGGCCGTCTGATCCCCTATCTTCGAGTCGATCCCCGTCGAGGCGCCGCTGCCGTCGCAGAAGCAGAGCGGTCCCTTGGGAACGGCGCCCGGGGCATCAAGATGCACCCACGTGGAGAGTCGTTCTCGGTAGGTGATCCGACGGTTGTGGACATCGGTCGCGTTGCTGCGGAACACGGTGTACCCATCCTCTTCCATGCAGGCCGCGGCATATCGGCCCTTGGCGAGGACACCCTTCGGCTCATCGACAAGGTCGATGGGCTCAATGTGATCCTTGGCCACGCGGGGATAAGCGATCTGTCGTGGATCGGCCCCGAGGCAGCCAACCATCCGGGACTCTTTTTCGATACAGCCTGGTGGAGCACACCCTCGATCCTGATGCTGTTCGCGTCGGTCGCCCCTCGCCAGATCGTGTACGCGTCAGACACCCCGTACGGGTCGCCACAGATGATCTCGACCGTTGCGATGAGGGCTGCAGGTGCTGCGGGGTATTCGGATGACGCGTTGCGTGCCGTGTTCGGGGAGAACATTCTTTCGCTCGTGAAGGGGGTTCGACCCGAAGTCGAGGGATCGCCGGCAGGGAGTGGCATCGTCCCTCAGGATCCTGTGGTGTACACGGTGTACGCAAGCTTCCATGCGGCGATCACTCAGATGCTGCGCGGCGGCAACCCCGAGGAAGCTGTCTCGCTCGCCAAACTCGCAGTGCGCGTGCCTGACGACCATCCGTACGCCGCCATGTTCGCCGCAGTGTCGGCGACGATGGAACGCATCGACTTCACCGCCGATCGCCGGAGCCAAGTCGTACGCCCGCTAGTGGTGGCATCCTCCGCGGTGCTCACTCCGAAACAGCCCCTACCAACGTTCTAGCTCGCGCTGGGACCGCTGACCGCTCCTAGGACGACATCGTCGATCTTGCTATCTCAAGGATCTCAGTCTCTTTGGCGATCACCTTCTCCCGGATTGCGCCACCTCGTGCCAGGTACTCGTTGGCGGCGTCGGCATCATCGAGGTCCACAACGTTGATCTGCACATTGATGTACGCGGCAAGCACTGCCGAACGGGCACAGATGGCACCAACCGCTGCGTCGCTCACGGAGTTCGGGTTCCCGATCCTCGTCATTGCCTCGATGGTCTCCATCGAATCGAAGGCGACCTGCATGACGGTGAGAGGGACCTCGATGGCAGTGCGTGTTGCAGCCTGGATGGCCTCGGTGCGTGCCGACTTCTCGTCGTCGGTTCCCTTGGGCATCCCGAGTGCATTCATGACCTCGTTGAACGCGTCGGTGTCCTTGTCGATGAGCTCGAGAAGTTCGGTGTACTGCGCCTTCCCGTTGTGCGCCCAGTCCGAGAACTCCTTCCAGCGATCGTCCCAGCCTCTCTTGTGGGAGGAGAGGTTGGCGACCATTGTCGCAAGTGCGGCTCCCAGCGCACCCAGAGTTGCAGCGACGGAGCCGCCGCCCGGAGCGGGTGACTCCGATGCCGTCTCCTCGACGAAGGCCCGAACGGACAGGTCGACAAGACGCTGCTCCGATCCGTCATCGAGCACGTACTCGATGATCTTGCGGTCGGGCTCGAACGGGTACAGCTCATCGAGTCCCATCGACTTCACTGCGATCTTGATCAGCTCGGCGTCCGAGACGCCCGTCGATCGTTGCTGCTTGTGGAGAAAGTATCTGCCAGCGTCGAGCATCGCATACAGGGGGATAAGGCCGACAAGCTCTGATCCCGTCACGCGGATGCCGCGCTCGTCCGCCTTCTGGACGACCTCGTCGAAGGCGACGTGCACCGGTGTCACCGAGATGTCCGTGAGATTGAGGGAGATCTGTGCGATGCCGTACTCCTCGATGAACCAGCCGATCCCTTTGACAGCCTTGAGAGAGCCAGGCACCAATACCTGGTCGCCGTTCTCATCGAGCACGGGGGCACCTGTCAACGTATCGCCCTCTCGCTTGACCCTGCCTCGCTCCCGAACGTCGAAGGCGACTGCGTTGGCTCTTCTCGTCGACGTTGTGTTCAGGTTGATGTTGTAGGCGACGAGGAAGTCTCTCGCTCCGACGGCTGTGGCCCCGGACGTCGGCTGGAAGGTCGACGGTCCGAAGTCCGGCGACCAATCGGGGTCAGACAGTCTCTGTTCCAGTCCCTCGTACTCACCGGCACGGACGACAGCAAGGTTCCTCCGTTGATCGGTGAAGGCGGCGTTCTCGTAGCAGTAGACGGTGAGGCCCACCTCTTCGCCGAGGCGTTTCGCAAGGGTTCGGGCGTACTCGACGGCCTCCTCCATCGTCACACCGGATACGGGCACGAGGGGGCACACGTCGGTCGCACCGAACCGTGGGTGCTCTCCTTCGTGCTGGGTCATGTCGATCAGTTCGGTTGCCTTCTTGATCGCTCGCACGGCGGCCTCGATCACGGCTCCCGGCTCACCCGCCATCGTCACGACGGTCCGGTTCGTCGCCTTCCCTGGATCAACATCAAGCAGGCGCACGCCGTCGACAGTCTCGATCTGTGAGGTGATCTGGTCGATGACGGCGAGGTCCCTGCCTTCGCTGAAGTTCGGGACACATTCGATGACTCTGCGCATCCAGCCACGATACGCCATCGCGAGTTGCTCTTCAGATGCGGGACTCGAGGAACCACGTCTCCATATCGGCGGCAGTTATCTCGGCCGCGATCGGTGTGAATCCGACGATGTCGGCGAACAGCACTGATACGTCGGCCATGTCGTCGGCGATGAGTTCGTCTCCGCTCTTGAGCCGGGCCGCGATCGAGACGGGGAGGATGTTGTGAAGCAGGTCACTGGATTCTTGCTGGAACCGGTCGCGTTGCCGTCTGGAGTACACCAGCAGTGCAACGATCACGGTCATCGCGACGGTGATGTTCAGCCCTGCGCCGAATGCCGGGCTCGCGAGTTCGTACGTCGGGTCGACGTTCCATTCCATCCACACGGTTGCTGCAACAGCGATGACGAATCCGGAGAACCAGATCATGGCGGAACGGGAACCCAAGAGGATCAGGGCGAGCAGAACGGGAATCAGCGACCAGATGACCGTGACGCCCGCCGACAGGATTCCGCCGTAGAGGTAGGTCGACGCCACCTCAGCTGCCAATGCATAGGAGAACACGACCATCGCGATGGGGAGCAGTTTCTGGGGCCAGAACCGGAGTGCGATGAGAGCGCTTGTGTGGAGCACGACCTCCACTCCGACGATCACCGCTACCAATGTGCTGCCCTCCGATATCCGGAGAGCTGTGAACGCGCCGAGTGAGATGAGCGATATCCACAGTACCCCGACGAACAGCCGTCGCTGCCCGCGAGCCATCTCGCTTTCTTGCGGGTACGCGCCGAACGCGAGCATGAACTCGAGCAGGCGCCGGCTACGGGATTGTGGGTCGGACACGGCGGGCACGGTAGTCGGGCCAAGATGATGAAGGCATGGTGCCGCCCCGTTGTGGCACGGCTCGCTGTGCGCAGGGTCCGGCTGATGCCCGATCGAGCGGGTGGTACTCTCGCATCGTTGAACTGCATGGAGGGAGGTGACATGGGAAAGCGACACGAACGACTCACGACGCCGCTTGTACGCGAAGGCGGAGTTCTGAGGGAAGCGACGTGGGAAGAGGCCCTCGAACGGGCCGCCGACGGCCTTCGGAGGAACCCGGGCACGACTTCGGGCATGTTCTCCTGCTCGAAGGCGACCAACGAGATGAACTTCATGGCTCAGAAGTTCGCCAGAACGGTCCTCAAGAATAACAATGTCGACAGCTGCAATCGAACCTGACACGCCCCATCCGTCGCCGGTCTGGCGGCTGTTTTCGGGGCAGGTGGCGGTACGTCTTCCTATGAGGAGATCGAGACGACGGATCTCATCATTCTCTGGGGGTCGAACGCACGCTCGGCGCACCCGATCTTCTTCCATCATCTCCTGAAGGGCGTCCGCAACGGCGCCAAGATGTACGCGGTCGATCCCCGGCGCACGGAGTCCGCACAGTGGGCGGACACGTGGCTCGGAATCGATGTCGGATCCGACATCGCGCTGTCGAACACCGTCGCCCGCGAGATAATCCACGCCGGACTCGTCCACGAATCTTTCGTAGCCCATTCCACCTCAGGCTTCGACGAGTACGCCGAGTCCGTCGAGCCGTGGACGCTCGAGCGTGGGGAGGAAGTGACCGGCGTCCCTGCGAAAGCGATCGCCGAGCTTGCCCATGACTACGCAACGGCCGAGTCCGCGCAACTGTGCTGGACCCTCGGGATCACGGAGCATCACAACGCAACCGACAACGTGTTGTCCCTGATCAACCTCTCCTTGCTCACCGGGCACGTCGGGCGGTACGGATCGGGACTGGTGCCGATCAGGGGTCAGAACAACGTCCAGGGTGGGGGCGACATGGGCGCGCTCCCGAACAAGTTGCCGGGTTTCCAGGACGTGACGGACGCCGACCATCGAGCGAGATTCGAAGCTGTCTGGGGTGCACCCGTTCCGCCTGACCCCGGCTGGCACGTGACGCAGATGTTCGATGCCATGGAGCGTGGAGAACTTAGCGCGATGTACGTGATCGGCGAGAACCCAGCACAGTCTGAGGCCGACTCTCGGCGCACGATCGAACTCCTTGAAGGGCTCGACATGCTGATCGTCCAGGACATCCTCTTCACAAAGACGGCAGCGATGGCAGACGTTGTGTTCCCGGCTGGCGCCGGCTGGGCTGAATCCGACGGGACGGTCACCTCGTCCGAACGTCGTGTGCAGCGTGTGAACAAGGCGCTCGACCCACCAGGCCAAGCAAAAGATGATGTCGAGATCCTCTGTCTCCTTGCCCGGGCGATGGGCCATGACTGGGCGATCCCATCTGCGGAGGAGATCTGGGATGAGCTTCGCGGCCTGTCACCGATGCATGGCGGAATGTCCTACGAGCGTCTCGACGAACATGGTGGGCTGCAGTGGCCGTGCCCCGATGAGGACCATCCAGGCACGCTCTTCCTGCACGGATGGCTCTGGGAAGATCCGATGCTGCGTGAACCCGCACCGTTCTTTCCGGTTTCGTGGGTGCCGCCGATCGACGCGCTGTCGGATGACTTCCCGATGCGGCTGACGACCGGCCGCAGACTTGATGGCTACAACACAGGTGTGCAGAGCGGTGGATATCGGTCGCCTTTCGCATCTGGCGGTGTCGTCGACATCGACCCTGCCGATGGCGATGCGCTCGGCATCGCGGACGGCGATACCGTGAAGATGTCGTCGCGGAGAGGCTCGATCGAGCTTCCTGCCCGGTACCGCTCGGGCCTCAGGCGGGGGCTTGCGTTCATGGCCATCCACTGGCCTGACGAGGCTGACATCAACACGCTCACCCTTGACGCATGGGATCCGAAGTCCGGGACAGCGGAGTTCAAGGCCACTGCGGTCCGTATCGAGCGGCTTGAGAAGGTATAGGTAGCCCATAGACGTCAAGACCACCGACGATGTAGCGACCGACGAGGAGCGGAGCGCTGTTGATTCCCTCCTTGGCGCGCCGACCTCGCTCCACGATGGCGCAGAACAGAGATCGGCCGCCGACGACCACGTTTCTTACGGAGGGTTCAAGAGGGCGTCGTCGATGCGGAGCCTGCTCCTCCCCGTTCTCCACGCTGTCCACTCGTCCATCGGACGGTCCAGCCATGCCGCGATCAACTACATAGCACCACCCCTGGACCTGGGGCCCGCCGAGGCGTACGGCGTCGCGACGTTCTACGACCTGATCGCAACGGAGTACCGACCACCGGTGGTGGCACACGTGTGCGACGACATCGCTTGTCTCGCTTCAGGGACAGGGGCGATGCTTCTGGATCTGGAATCTGGGTTCGGCCCTCCCGATGTCGAAAGCGATGGATCGATGTGGCTCCGGTCGCCCTGTCTCGGTCAGTGCGAGAAGGGCTCGGCTATGTACGTGCAGGTCGCTGGGGGTGAAGACGTCTCGGTTGCCCCCGTCACCGTAGAGCAGGCGATCGAGATCCTCGGTGTCGCACAACCAGAAGCCTCTGCCGATCGTCACCCTGCGCCTCAGGTGGCGCGAGGAGACGGAGACCTGTCGATGCTTTCGAGAGTCTGGGCAGCCAACGGAGTGTCCATCGATTCGTATCTCAGGGACGGCGGCTACCGAGCCTTGCGGAAAGCTCTCGACATCGGTGTGGAGGCCGTCCTTGCCGAGGTCGCGGCGAGTGGTGTCCTCGGGCGAGGAGGCGCAGCATTCCCAGCAGGCGTCAAGTGGCAGGCGGTTGCGGCAAACGAAGGCACGAAGTACATCGTGTGCAACGCCGACGAGTCAGAGCCCGGGACCTTCAAGGACAGGGTGCTCCTCGAACACGATCCGTACACGATCATCGAGGCCATGGCGATCGCTGGCTACGCCGTCGGTGCAGATCACGGCTACATCTATCTCAGGGGCGAGTATCCAGCCGCGAACCGTGCGTTGACGGTTGCTATCGCGGATGCAAGAAGGATGGGATTCCTCGGACCACGCGTGAACGGCTCCGAGTTCGCGTTCAACGTCGAGATCCGCAGGGGTGCTGGTGCGTACATCTGCGGTGAGGAGACAGCGCTATTCAATTCGATCGAGGGATACCGGGGCGAACCTCGACAGAAACCGCCGTTCCCGGCGGACGAAGGACTCTTCGGTCGGCCGACGCTCATCAACAACGTCGAGACGCTTGCGAACATCCCATCCATCGTGCTCGATGGGGGCGAAGCCTTCGCATCCATAGGGACAGAGGAGTCAAACGGGCCCAAGCTGTTCTGTCTCTCAGGGAACGTTGCAACACCCGGGGTCTACGAGGTTCCGTTCGGAGCGACCGTCCGCGATCTGATCGATCTCGCGGATGGGCCGACGACAGATATCGGTGCGGTCCTCATCGGCGGTGCTGCCGGTTCGTTCGTATCGCTCGACGACCTTGACATGCCGCTCACGTTCGAGGCGACGAGGGAGCGGGGGATCGGACTCGGCTCCGGAGTCGTCGTGGTGTTCGATTCCACGATCGACATGGCGCAGATCGTCCAACGGATAGCTGAGTTCTTCGGTGACGAGTCCTGCGGCCTGTGCATCCCATGCCGCGTCGGAACCGTGAGACAGAGTGAGTCACTTGTTCGTCTCGAGTCCTCGAATGGAGACGGGACTCACGAACTCGAGATCCTTGATCAACTCGACAGTGTTCTGCGTGACGGCTCTG
>PVMK01142559.1_pt1 | contig 28587 bp, 27 predicted proteins | sample 1853481 | NCBI WGS metagenome assembly PVMK01 (sample SAMN08533507, study PRJNA380276) | Marine sediment metagenome, whole genome shotgun sequencing project. | reverse complement strand
ACGAGCGTTCGCAGATCAAGAGCCTCGCCAGCGCCATGAAGGTCCTCAAGGCACGACTCTACGAGCTCGAGATGCAAAGACGCGAGGAGGAACTCGACAAGCTCAAGGGGCCCAAGAAGGACATCTCGTGGGGTAACCAGATCCGCTCCTACGTGCTCCAGCCCTACCGCATGGTCAAGGACCTGCGCACAAACCACGAGGTCGGCAACGCCGACCGCGTCCTCGACGGCGACATCGACGACTTCATCGAGGCCTTCCTGCACTGGAACGCGCAACAACAGTAGTTTTCAGTTCTTAGTTTTTAGTTTTCCATCGCCCATCCCAACTCAAGTGACTGGAGCGCAAGAGATTGGCGCAGATCGCCGGTGAGAATCGCTCATCTTAGGTTTAAGATAGGGCCCGGGAAGGGTGATGGTCAAGGGCTTTCGCCGGCGCCAAGGCGACGCACCAGCTCGGCGTCGGCCGGCGGGGTGGGGTAGGACGTCAGTTCCCCAACTGGCACCCAGGCCACCGCCTGACCCTCGGTGCCCTTCGGCTCGCCGTCGAGGATGCGGGCGGCATAGAACAGCAGGAGGATCCGCAGCCCCGGTTCCTCGTGGACCGCGAAGGTGATTGGCCGCTCGACGCTCGCCGCCACTCCGAGCTCCTCGCGCAGCTCGCGCACCAGCGCATCGGCCGGCGCCTCGTCGTCGTCCACCTTGCCTCCGGGGAACTCCCACAAGCCGCCCATGTGACTGTCGTCGGGACGGCGGGTCAGCAGCACCCGACCGTCTCCGTCACGAATCACTGCCGCAACCACCGTCAGTTCTCGAGTTGATCCGTCACCAGCACTCATGGCCGAAGTGTACCGCGCCTGCGTCCGACCCGTGGCCGCCCGCCGTCCGCGGTCTCCGACCGCGGCCACGCGGCCTCGGCCGCCGACTCCTCCGAGAGCAAGCTCTCGTCGGAGCCATCGACCTCGCCCGCTGCGCGCCTTTGGCGCGCTGGCGGGCTGTATTCGAGCATGGCCGCACCCCCCTTCCTTTATGGGATCGCGACGATTCCGGACCTCTGGCCGCGTTTTCCTCCCTCCGCTCGGTCGGTATGGCCGGACGGCCTATCCCTCCTCGCTCCAGTCGGAGGAACGCACCCAGAGGCCCAAACTCGTCGCGATCGCGGAATCTCCGCTGCGCTCCGATTCCGCGGGGCCTGGTTCGTTCCTTGAGCGCCCGAGGTCGGCGTGGCGGCTTCGCCGCCCACGCCGCTGTTGCTACGGGCCTCTGCTGCGGCCCGCGATACGAGGCCATCTGGCGCGCGCTAACGCGCACCAGCTGACCACGTCTCGCGGCCCTCGCGACGAGGTCCTCCGCAACAGCGCCACGCCGACTGGGGGCTCCGGGCGCCGCCTACAAGTTTGGGGACGCCAAATCCGAAATCCGAAATCCGAAATCCGAAATTCATGCGGCGTCGGGACCTGTAGAATGGCATCCCATGTCTACAAGCTTCGATCGACTCGTGAAAATCATGGATCGTCTGCGCGATCCGGGGGGATGTCCCTGGGATCGCGAGCAGACGCTCAACACCCTCGCCCCGTACTTTCTCGAGGAGGCCTACGAGGTGGTAGACGCCATCGCCGCCGGCGACCCGGACAAGCTCTGTGAGGAGCTCGGCGACCTCCTTCTGCAGATCGTCTTCGTGGCGCGGATTGCACGCGAGGAAGAGAACTTCGACGTCGATGCCGTGTGCGAGATGATCTCGGATAAGATGGTCCGCCGCCACCCTCATGTCTTTGGCGATCGTGAGGTCGAGGATTCGGGCGAGGTGATGCGGAACTGGGAGGACATCAAGAGAATCGAACGCGGCGACGATCCCGATTCCTCGGTGCTTGACGGTGTTCCCGGGTCGTTGCCGGCCCTGCTCAAGGCATTTCGCATGACCGAAAAGGCGGCGGCCGTGGGCTTCGACTGGCGTAAACCCGCCGATGTCATGGCGAAGATGCGGGAGGAGATGGACGAGCTCGAGGCCGAGCTGGAGGCCGGTGACGGTGCGGCTACCGACCGCGTGCGCGCCGAGATGGGCGACATTCTCTTTGTGATGGCCAACCTCGCCCGTCACCTCGGCGTCGAGCCCGAGACCGCACTCCAACAGACCAATGCGACCTTTCTACGGCGATTTCAAGGGATGGAGGAGCGCTCGCGGGAGATGGATCGCGATTTCAGGGCGATGGACCTTGCCGAACAGGATGCTCTGTGGGGGGAGGTCAAGAGCCGGGAGACCTCATCCGCCGCCTTGCATCCGGGGAAGGAGCCGCGATGAGCGATTTTTATCAGCAGCACCTCTTTACGACCTTGCACCGGCTCGAGCGGCTGCCGCTCGAAGAGCTGGAGGGGGGGCTGGAACGGGCGGCGGCGCACCGGCGGATGGCCTTGCTGCTGCCCGAGCCTGGCAAGCGAAATGGACGGTCCCGCGCTGCCCCATATCATCGAGGAGCTCAAGCAGGTCAACTATCTCCACCGCATCGTGATCGCCCTCGACGGGAGCCGACGAGAGCGACTATCGACGGGCGCTGGAGTTTTTCTCAGGGGTTGCCCCAGGAGACCACCGTTGTGTGGGTGGACGGCCCCAACGCGCAAAGAGATCTTCCGCCGCTTTTCGGTTGCAGACCTGGTCGAGCGCGAACAGGGCAAGGGTCAGGCGGTGTGGTTCGCCCTCGGTCATCTGCTCGGGGTCGGCGACTGCCACTGCGTCGCCCTCCACGATTGCGATGTGGTGACCTACGACCGCTACCTGCTCGGCCGCCTGTGCTTTCCCGTGCTGCGGCCGGACATCGATTTCAAGTTCGCCAAGGCCTACTACGCGCGCATCTCGGATCGTCTCAACGGCCGCGTCTGCCGGCTCTTCGTCTTCCCGGTCCTCACCGCGCTGCGCACCTTCTACCCTGATCAGCCCTTCCTCTCCTACCTCGCGGCCTTCCGCTACCCGCTTGCCGGCGAGATGGCCATGGACCTCGATCTCGTGCGACACATCCGGGTGCCGTCGGACTGGGGCCTGGAGGTCGGTCTGCTGGCCGAGGTCTACCACAATCTGTCGCTCAAGCAGATTTGCCAGGTGGACATCGCCGGTCGCTACGACCACAAACACCAGGAGCTGTCGATAGCGGATCCCGGACCGGGTCTGATGCGGATGGTCAAGGACATCATGGGCACCATCCTCCGCACCCTCGCCTCGCAGGGGACCGAGATCTCCCACGGGGTCATCATGTCGCTCGAGAGCGCCTACCAGCGGATCGCCCAGGATTACGTGGAGCGCTACGCCTTCGACGCCGCCATCAACGGTTTCCCCTTCGATCGTCATGCCGAGGAGCAGGCGGTCGAGGCGTTCGCCAAGGCGCTCGTCACCTCCGGCGAGTACTACCTCGAGAACCGCCTCTACACGCCCCTCCTACCCAACTGGAACCGGATGGTGGCCGCCCTGCCGGAGGTGATGGACGAGCTCGAGGTTCTACCGTACGAGGATCACAAGGCGGTGCTCGGATGACGTTGGAACGTTGAACGTTAGAACGTTAAAACGTTACCCGCCTACCCACTGAATACCCAACGTTCAAACGTTTAACTTTCAAACGTTCTAACATTGCGGTCGCTCCGACGGAGCGAGAGCATCCCCCAAGCGAGGGCGCCGAAGGCGGCGGCGAAGATGAGGCCCCACAGGTGGGCGGCGAGACCGGTGGCGGCGGCTATCTCGAGCGGGATCCCGAGGGCGGTGAAGGCGGCGGTCCAGCCCGCCTCGAGAGTGCCGAGATTGCCGATGAGGTTGAATGGCAGCAGGTTGGCCACCGCGGCCGCGGTGGAGCCGGCGACCACGGTGGCCGGCGGCCATCGGTGCCCCATGGCGGTGAGAAGAACCCACACAACGCCCCACTGAAGGCCCCACATGATCACCGAGACCGCGGCCGCAGCCAGCAGCCGCGCCGGCCGCTCGCGGAGCTTCTCCAACTCCCGTCGCACCCGTCGCACCCGCCGCGCCCAGCGGCGACCGGCCACCCCTCGCGGTGCGAGGAGACGCAGGGCGATCCGGTCTGCTGCGGCGAGGGTGATCGGCAGGAGTGCGATGGGGACCAGCAGCAGCGCCGAGATCGCGAGGGCCGCGGGCTCGGTCAAGCCGCGTACCGCGAGCACCGCCGCGCCGCCCCACAGACCGAGAGTCGCGAGGTCGAGAGTGCGTGCCGCGAGCAGGGTGCCGACGGCTGAGGAGAAATCTTGTTTGGCGGTCCGTTTCAGGAGCCACGGGAGGGCGATCTCGCCGGTGCGTGCGGGGGCGAAGAGGGCGGCGCCCTGGGCCGCAGCCGCGACCAGGGTTGCGCGCGGCCAGCCGAGATGGCCTTCCTCGAGCAGCAATTGCAGGCGCAGACCGCGCGCGGCGAGAAAGGCCGCCGATATGAGGGCGGCCACAGCCAGCAGGCGACCATCGATCGTCACGAGGAGATGCCACACCGCTGCGGGCCGGGCGATCGTGAGGACTGCCGCGAGGAGTGCGACGGCGACCGCGGCGCCGATGAGGCGGCCGGCAATGCGGCGAGTTTTCGGGCGGGCTGCGATTGTCATCGCGTGTTCAGCGGCGCTCTTCGAGGCTCTGTCGGCGCTGCCGCTCCACCGTCTCCTCGAGGAGGCGCCGGTTGACGGCGATGAGATCGGCGAGAATCCCGGCGAGCCAGATCAGAGCACCGATGACAACGAGAATGACCGCGAGAATCAGCGATTGCACATGGCCGGCGGGACGGTTGCCGGTGACATAGAACCACAGAAAACGCACCAGCAGTGCGGCCCCGAGACCCACCGGGATCGATCCCAGGCTGAGGAAAATGCGCAGTGGGTTGTAAAGGATCACGATGCGAGCCATGCTCGCCAGCGAGCGCAGGACGTAACTGGACGTCGATCTGAAAAGCCGTGACGGTCTCGCAGCAACAGAGTTGACGCGAATCGGCACCGACACGATTTTGAGACCTGCCTCACCGGCCTGGAGGATGGTTTCGAGAGTGTAGGTAAAGCGGGTGAAGACGTGGAGCTTGAGCGCCGCCGCTCTCGAGACGGCGCGGAAGCCCGAGGTGGCGTCCTGCACCGTTGTCCCCGAAAGACGGCGCACCACCCACGAACCCAGCTTTTGCAGCAGCCGTTTGGTGGGGGAGAAGTGGCGCAGGCCGGCCACCTGGCGATCGCCGATCACCATCTGCGCCTCGCCGTCGAGGATGGCCGCACGAGTGCCGGATGTCGCGTGCGTCGTACTGGTTGTCGGCGTCGGTGTTGACGATGACGTCGGCGCCGCGTTCGAGGCCGTGGCGTATGCCGGTCGAAAAAGCCACCGCAAGGCCGCGGTGGACGGGAAGTCGCACGACCTCGGCGCCGGCCGCGCGAGCGACCTCGGAGGTGCCGTCGTCCGAGCCGTCATCCACCACCAGCACCTCGACCCCGTCAAAACCGTCCACCTCGCGCGGCAGCGCGGCGATGGCCTCGGGAAGGTGCTTCCTCCTCGTTCCACGCAGGGATCTGGATGATGAGTATCATGGTTAACGGTCCGGCTGCAAAGCTACCACAACGTCCTCCACCCGTCCCCGTCTCCGTGCCCGTGCTTCGGTGAGGCGCTACCGGATTCAACGTGGCCCGTTTCCCGACGCGCTACCGCGAGAGGATGCCAGGCACGCCGCCATGACGTTACTCGCGGCCTTGCGGCCGCGGTGAAGCACCGTCGCCAGTGCGTGGCTCATGGCCTCCTCCTTCGGATGAGGCCTGAGCTCACTCCGCTGCCGCCGGCGGTTTGAGGACAACATCATGTCGGGATGCCAGGCACCTCCAATGAACGTGCATCTCACCACGCCGATAAATTCGAAATTCGAAATTCGAAATTCGAAATCCAAGAACCGAGTACGATTGGTCATGTTCGGTACCTCGCAACAGCAAGGCAACCGGGTGTCGGTGCCCGGATTCAACGACCGCAGCCTCGGGCTCGCCGTCTTCGGAGTCATCGAGGTCCTGATAGGCGTCTTCTGCGCGCTGCTCGTGCCGTTGATCCTGGTTGCCACATCGCTGGCGGGCACCGCGGACCTGCGCACCACCCTGCCCTCGATGGTTCTCTACACGGTCGTGGCGGGGGTCTTCTTTTGGCTCGGCGTGGGTTCCGTCCGCGCGCGGCGCTGGGCGTGTGAGCTGACGCTGTCGTTGTCGTGGATCTGGCTTGTGACCGGCATCTGCTCGATGGTCGCCGGCGCATGGCTGGTGCCGGCCATGTTGCGGGGGATGGCTGCCGCCTCGGACATCCCACCGAATTTCGTCTTCTTCATGAACCTGGTGATCTTCGGTATCATCGGGTTCCTCTACGTGCTCCTGCCCGGGGCCTTCGTGCTCTTTTACCGTTCGCCGCACGTAGCCGCCACCTGCCGCGCCCGCGATCCCCGCCCACAGTGGACCGACGATCTGCCGCGGCGGCTGTTGACCCTGGTGATCGTGTGGGCATTGGCCGCGGTGTCGGTGCTGGTGATGCCGGCCTATGGATTCGTCGTGCCTTTCTTCGGGGTCGTGCTCAACGGGGCGAGCGGCGCCGCAGTGTGGGTCGCCATCCTGGCCGGGTGCGTCGTGTTGGCGTGGGGCAGTAGCCGGCGGGCACCGTGGGCGTGGTGGGGCGGAGTCGTCGCGATCATCCTCGCCACCCTGTCCTCGGTGATCACCGCTTTGCGTGTCGATCCGGCCGCTTTCATCCTGGCGATGGACTTGCCCGAGCAGCAAACGGCCCTGCTGTCTGAGATCGCGATGCCGGGGCGGTGGGTGATAGCGCTGGTGTGGGTCGTGGTGTGGGGCACGTTTTGGGCCTACCTGACGACCGTGCGTCGGTACTTTCTCCCGGTGCCGAGGAATGCCGATGGCTGATCTCTCTCATGAGCCCTGGCGATCGAGCGGACCGCGCGGATGTTTGGCGGCGGGCGCGGGCACTGTGGCGCTCATCGTGATCTCGCCCTTTGCCCTCGTCATTAGAAGCTGGCGAGCGTGGCGCCGGGGCGACGAAGTGCGCTCCACCCTCGAGACGCGACCGTTAGTGAGCACCACCGGTGCGCGCCACCGGATCGATCTGACGCTCGACGTGCCCGCAGCGGTGGAGCCCGGTTTCCGCCGCCGCCTCACGGACGCGGTGGTGCGGGTGGCCGAGGCGCTGCGCCGCCCGGACGACGTCTACAACATCATCTACCGCCACCCCGCCGACCCCGAGCCTGTGGCTCTCTCTGTGGGGCCGCAGCTGCAAGAGCTCGGCGAGCGTTTCTCGCTGGTCCTCTCGCAGGGCGCGCTGTCGGGCAGGACTGTTGTCTGGTTGACCCTCGGCCGCGACCATGCGCTGTCCGAGGTGTTGGATCCCGTTGCCTGCGACCCCGAGGCCGAGGGCGAACCCGAAGCTCTCCTCGCCAGCCCCGCCGCCCGCTGGTCCATGGCCACCGAGTGGGCCCGAGTCGGCCCGTCGCTGGTGATCCGCCTGATTCTGGTCGTTCCTACCGATGCCGAAATCCGAGTGAAGGCTCTTCTGGAGGACATTACTGGCTGACCTTTTTTCGACTTTTCGCTCGCGGCCGCCAGCCGCGAGCGGAAAATCGGAAGAGAACGGGTATTTGCCGGAGCACGCCAAGTGTGTTGAAATTCACATTCGCTGGGAGGCACCATGGATGTTGGATTAATCAGAGATCGCAGACCCTTCGAACACCGCATTGGTCTCACCCCGGGCGGGGTTCGGTTGCTGACCGACAAGGGCCACCGGGTGTACCTCGAGGACGATGCCGGCCTCGAGGCCGGATTCCCCAACGAGGTCTACCGCAACGTGGGCGCGACGATCGTCTACTCCGACGAGGAGGTTCGGCTGCGGTCCGAGATGCTGATCCGCCTGTCGCCGCCGACTCCCGACGAGTGCGAGAGCTACCAACCCGGTCAGATCGTGATCTCGGCCTGGCACCTGGCCGTCGCATCAGAGGACTATTTCGTGAAGCTCCTCGAGAACAAGGTGACGACCGTCGGTTACGAGATTATCGAGGACGACGAGGGCCATGCGCCGGTGCTCGTGGCGATGTCTGAGATCGCCGGCCGGCTGGCCGTGACCATCGGCGCCGGTCTGGTGCTCAACGAGTTCGGCGGAAAGGGGCTGCTCCTCGGCGGCGCACCCGGCATCCCACCGGCCTCGATGGTGATCCTGGGCGCCGGCACCCTCGGGCTGCGAGGCGGCCAAGTTCGCGCGCGGCCTCGGCGCCCACGTCGTGGTGCTGGACAACGACATCAACGCGCTGAGGCGCGTCCAGGCGGCGACCCCGGACGAGGTGCCGACGATGATCGCCACCCGGCCGCGCATCGAGAAGGCCCTCGCCTTCGCCGACCTCCTGGTCTGCGCGGTGGCGGTGCACGGCGAGCGTACCCCGGTCCTGGTCACCCGCGACATGCTCAAGCTGATGAAGCCGCGGTCAGTGATCATGGACCTTTCCATCGACCAGGGCGGCTGCTGCGAGACCTCGCGGCCGACCGACTTCTCGAACCCCACCTACGAGGTGGACGGCATCATCCACTTCTGTGTCCCCAACCTCGCGGCGACCGCCTCGCGGGCATCGACGAGGGCGCTGACCAACGCCATGGTGCCCGTTCGTCGAAGAGATCGCCGACAAGGGGTTTCGAGGCGGCGGTGCGGGAAAACCCGGCCATCCGCCGCGGCACCTACACGTACGACGGTCACTGTCTCCGCAAGGGGCTCGCCCGGACCTTTGGCGTTCCCGTACCACGAGATCGCCGGGAGCTGAGGGACGCGATGGACTGGAACAGCATCTACCGGCACCGGGTGACGACCGCCGACGAGGCAGTGAAGGAAATCGGGTCGGGCGACCGGGTGTGGATCCACCCCGGCTGCAACACCCCGACGAGGCTCATCGATGCCATGGTGGCACGCGCCCCCGAGCTCGAAAACGTCGAGGTCATCCACATCCTGACCCTCGCCCCCTGCGCCCTATGTCGAGCCCGGGATGGAGGGGAGCTTCCGCCACCGCTCGCTCTTCACCGGCGCCAATGTGCGCGAGGCGGTCAACGAGGGCCGCGCCGACTTCGTGCCCATCCACCTGCACGACGTGCCGGCGCTGATCTCGCAGGGGGCAGATGCCCGATCGACGTCGCCCTGATCCACATCTCGTCCCCCCGACGAGCATGGTTTCTGCTCCTACGGGGTGGGCGTCGACGCCACCAAGACGGCGGTCGAGCACGCGCGCACGGTGATCGCCCTGGTCAACCGTCGGATGCCGCGCACCCTCGGCGACTCCTTCGTCCACGTCTCCAAGCTCAGCAAGGTGGTGGAGGTGGATGAGGAGTTGATCGAGCACCCCATGTCCGAGGAGCTTTCGGAGGTATCGCGCAAGATCGGCGAGTACATCGCCTCGCTGATCACCGACGGCGCCACCATCCAGATGGGGATCGGCGAGATTCCCGACGCGGTGCTCGACTTCCTCGAGGACAAGAAACACCTCGGGAGTCCACACCGAGATGTTCTCGGACGGGCTGGTCGATCTCTTCGAGGCCGGGGTCGTGACCAACGAGAGGAAGACCCTCCACCGCGGCAAGATCGTCGCCTCCTTCGTCATCGGCACCCGCCGCGCCTTCGACTTCGTCGACAACAACCCCTTTATGGAGTTCCACCCCAACGAGTACGTCAACGACCCCTTCGTGGTGGCGCGCAACGACCGGATGGTCGCCATCAACTCGGCCCTGGCGGTCGACCTCACCGGCCAGGTCTGCGCCGACTCGATCGGCACCCGCATCTACTCCGGTTTCGGCGGCCAGCTCGACTTCATCCGCGGCGCCGCGCGGTCCGAGGGAGGCGTGCCGATCATCGCCCTGCCCTCCACCGCCAAGGGAGGGTCGCTGTCGCGTCTGGTCGACACCCTGATCCCCGGATCAGGAGTCGTGACAACCCGTGCGGATGTTCACTACGTGGTCACCGAGTACGGCATTGCCAACCTCTACGGCCGCTCGCTCCGCGAGCGCGCGCGAGACCTCATCGACATCGCCCACCCCGACTTCCGCGAGGAGCTGGAACGCGCCGCCTCGGAACGAAAGCTGCTTTAGGTTTGAACCGCGAAGACGCGAAGAACGCAAAGAAGATCATTCTGTGTTGACGATTCTCCGCTACAATTCGCCGGCGCTGTGCGCGTGGAGAGTGAATGGGTTTTCCTGAATTCAATGTCGAGGTGGCCATCATTCGTTGTGAGCCGTCCGGCCGTGATGCGAGGGTGGTCCACGAGACCAATCTGATGGACGCCGTGCTCCAGACCGGGCTTGTTCTCGGCCAGTCCTGTGACGGAATCGCCCTCTGCGGATTCTGTCGGGTCAGGGTCCTCGAGGGCCTCGAGAACCTGACTCCTGCAGAGTCGGAGGAGCAGAAGATCCTCGCCGCCGAGCATGCGGGCTCCGACGAGCGCCTCGCCTGCTGCGCCCGCATTCACGGTCCGGTGATCGTGACAGCGGACTACTGGTAAACCGCCCACTGACCCGAAAAACAGGGTGCAGGGTGCAGGGCACGGTGAACCTTGTTCCCTGAACCCTGTGCCCTTCAGTCTCAAGCGCACGCCGTGATCGCCGGAATCAACAACACTCGATGTGCGGCAAGGCGCCACACTCACTTGTTCAGCTTGTCGTTCTTCCAGTACTTGGTGCCGGCGATGTCGGCATGGGCCATCAGGCCTTTCTCGGTGATCTGGTAGATTGCCATGCCGTTGGTGAAATTGGTCGCGACATCGGCGGCGGCCTTGCCGGCTGCCGCGGTGGCGCCCGCATCGGCCTGCCAGCCCTTGTTTACAAAGTTGTCGAAGGTCTGGCTGTCCTGGAAGAGGAAGATCACATTGTACTTATTGATCCCGAGGCCGACGCCGATGCCGGCGGTGCCCATTTGCATGAAGGTCTTCTCACCGGTCTCCTTGACCACCGCGACGCCGTTGCCGCCGCCGCCGGAGAAGCCGAAGGCGATCTTGAGGTTGGCGAAAGCCGCCCAGCCGTAGGATCTCTCGTAGAGTTCCTTGGCCTTGGGGTTGTCAGCGAAGAGCTCGTCCAAGGACGCTTTCGCCTCCTCTTTGATCTTCATCGCCTTCGACTCCTGCTTCATCGACTTCCAGTCCTCCTCGGCGAAGACCGACGTGGCCGGTAGCGCAAGGGCGGCGACCGTGAACAGGGCGACCAGGTAGATTGCTGATTTCCTCATTTTGAATCTCCATTTCAATAATGATCGCGGGAGAATAGCACAGATCTGCTAACCACCGTCAGCCTCGAGACGTATTGAGTATGAGAACGAGAAAGAGGAGGACCTCATGAACGAAGAAACGGTGATTATGGTCATAGTGATGCCGACCATGTTCGTGATCATGGGGTGGGCATTCAAGACGCTGCTCAACTTCATCCAGCAGCGCCAGCTCACCAAGCTCCACTACGCGCTGCAGGACAAGCTGCTCGAGAAGCTCGGCAGCTCGCCCGAGGCGGTAGCGTACCTGCACAGCGATGCCGGCGAGAAGATGTTCGCGCTGGCGAGCAAGGAACGTACGAACCCCTACAGCCGGATCCTGACCGCCCTCCAGGCGGGGGCCGTGATCGGCCTGCTCGGTATTGGCTTCATCTTCCTGCGCGGCCAGGTCACGCAGGAAGGGGCCGAGGCGTTCACCGTGATAGGTGTCCTCGGGCTTTGCCTGGGTCTCGGTTTCCTCGCTTCCAGTGCCGCTGCCTACTTCTTTTCGAAGAGCTGGGGGCTGATCAACGGGTCGGCCGAAGAAGACGCCTGATACCGTAGGCGAAGTGGACGCATGCAGCGATGATCCCGATGGCGCTCTCCCTGCCCCGCGCGGAGACGAGCTCGTACGCGGCGGGAGCGGTGTCGATGGATGAGGCGGCCTTCCGCCGCCTCTACCAGCGCACCGCGCGCCCGCTGCGTGCCTATTTGGCGAGGTGCTGCAGCGACTTCGCCCTGGCCGACGATCTGATCCAGGAGGCCTACCTGCGATTTCTCCGCTCGGATTTCGAAGGCGAGGACGATAATCACCGCAAGAACTACCTCTACCGGATTGCCACCAATCTGATGCGGGATCACTTCCGGCGTAAACGGCCGGAGACCGACGAGGTGCCGGAGCGGGATGAGGCACCCAGTCACGATGCGGCCATCCACCTGCGGTCCGATGTCGGCTCAGCGATGGCCGAGCTGTCGCCCCGCGACCGGCAGATGCTGTGGCTGGCTTACGTCGAGGGCGCGTCACACCGTGAGATTGCCAAGGCCCTCGGGCTCCGTGCCGCGAGCATCCGCTCGATGTTGTTCCGTGCCAGGCAGCGGCTCGCCGAGCAGCTCAAGGCTCGGGGACTGCGCCCGCAGGAGGAGGTGTCATGAGCACCAAGCCATGCCCATATGAGGATGCTGTGACTACCGCCGCTTCAAGCGGTGACTGGAACCCGGAGCTCTGCGCCCACCGTGACGGCTGCATGACCTGCGCCGAGCTCACCCTGGTGGTGGCGGCGCTGGCCGCCGATGCCGAGTCCCTGTCGGACGAGTCCATCGCGCTCCCTGACCCCGGGCTGATCTGGATGCGCTCCCGCCTCGCCGTGCGCGAGCGGAAGTTCCGCCGCGCAACCAGCGGCATCGTCATGGTCCAACGGGCTGCGGTTGCCGTGGCTGCGGCCATCGGGCTGGCCTTCGCGCCGGGATTGTGGAACCTCGTCAAGGGGGCCTTTGCCGGCCTCAGCTTCGGGTCCCCCGTTGCAGGGCTGCCACGTGCCGCCGGTTCGCCGCTGCTGGTGCTGATCATCAGCCTCACCGTGCTGGGCCTGCTCGCCATCTCCGAGCTGACCGCTACCCCCGAAGGCTGACGAAATCCCGGTCTTGTGAATCCGCAGATCGGGTGACGTGGCTCACTCCTTCGAGGTGCATCTTTGCTTTTCTCGGGTGATCAGGTATCATTCCGCAGCAATCTCGAAGCGGGGTGAGTGGGAACAGATGTCAGGCCGGAAATCACAGAAAGGCGCATCCTCACGCGGGCTGCGGCTGATCCAGTATGGCGCGGCGATCGTCGGTGTGCTGCTGGTGGGAGTGTGGTTTACAGCGTGGGTGCACGGCAACGTGATGAGCCGCCGCGACCTCGTCCGTTTCGAAACCGCCCGGACTGCCCGGGCCGCCCATGTAGAGGTGGTGCCGATGGCTCAGGCCGAAGCGGTCCCGGGGGCGCCGGTGGACACCAGCCTGTGGGCCGACGGCCGGATCGAGGAGTATCGGGAGAGCCTCCTCCACGACTTCGGCGTGCCGCTGGCGGTGATGCGGATCCGCAAGCTGGAGATCGAGGTCCCGGTGTTGCCGGGGACCGACGATCTGACCCTCAACCGCGGGGTGGGCTGGATCGAGGGCACCGCCGCACCGGGGACCGACGGCAACTGCGCGGTCGCGGGCCACCGCGACGGGTTTTTCCGCCGTCTCAAGGATATCGAGCTCGGAGATGCGATCGAGGTCGAGACTCTCGACGGCTCGCAGACCTACGTCGTTGACGATCTAACGATCGTTGATCCCTCCAACGTCTCCGTGCTCGCCGACCGCGACTTGCCCTCGGTCACCCTGGTGACCTGCTACCCGTTCTATTTCGTCGGCAGCGCGCCGCGGCGGTTCATCGTCCGCGCGTCGGTCAGTTCGCGGCCGCCGTCCGGCCCGGCCGAGGAATCCGCCCACCAAAACACAGAACTTTCCGGAATAGAAAATCAAAAGGCGTCGTTGAATCCTGTAATATCAACCCGGCCCCTGGAGGGGCAACTCTAAAGGAGGAAGTGATGAGAGGAATGAGAGTGTTTCTGATGGTCGCGGTGGTGGTGGCGCTCGTGGCGCCTGCGAGCGTTGCAAACGCGCAGACATCCGATATGGTGAAAATAGATTGCGGCAGGGTTGTGAAGGCCATGGGCAACACCGTGGTCCTCCGTCTTGATAGCACAAACAAGACCAAGGTATTCAAGAACGTGTCGCCCGAGGTCCATTTCTTTATCGACGGCAAGGAAAGGACAGTCTACGACCTCAGGGAAGGCATGACCGTGTGCGGTTATCGGGAGGCACAGGCTCCGCCGCCCGTCGTGACCATCATCGAGGAGCACGAGGTTGCCGCCGTGGTCGACACGCCGGACGAGCATGATGCGCCTCCGGCGCCGAAGGCTGCCCCGGCCCCGGCCCCCGCCCCGGCCCCGGCCCCGGCCGTGTTGCCCCACACCGCGAGCTCGCTGCCGCTGGCAGGTCTCGCCGGTCTGATGCTGCTCGGCATCTCGCTCGGCATCGCCGTGATCCGCCGCTTCTAAGCGGAAACCGATCTCAACACAGCGCCGCCTCCTTCGGGGGGCGGCTTTTTTTTGGAGGTGAGGAAGTTAGGAAGTTAGGAAGTTAGGAAGTTAGGAAGTTAGGAAGTTAGGAGGCGAGGGAGTCAGGAGGTGAGGAGTGAGGTTCCCCGGGCCGTGCCAGGTCCGAAATGGGGCTGGTCCGCCTGACCTCCTAACCCCCTAACTCCCTAACCCTTAACCCTTGAACAACAACCACCCGCCGACGCCGAAGACGGCGGAATCGGCGAGCACGTGGCTGATCCACGCCGGCCAGATCGAGCGGTAACGGTGATAGAGCGTGGCCCACACGATGCCGCCAACGAAAACCCCCGCCGATGCAAGAGCGGTGAAGCCGGGCTCGAGGTACTGGTTCAGGGCAAGGACGTGGTGGATGGTAAAGACGGCCGCCGAGGCGATGACCGCCACTGCCGGCGGCAGCAGGGCCTCGCACTGGCGGAGCACGAACCAGCGGTAGACATACTCCTCGATCAGCGAGTTGACCAACGTCCAGGCCGCGGCGGCCGCGAAATAGGCGGCGGGTGAGGCCAGGTTCATCTCCCTCACCGCCGCCCGGAGCGGCGTGAGATCCATGTGTTGGACGTCGACCAACCACGAACCGAGGACGATGGCCACGGCCAGGATCACGCCGCTCAGAACACCAGCCACCATCCCGCCTCGTCGAGGGGGCGAACAGCTCGGCTTCCCCTTTTCGACCAACAGGTACCAGGCGGCGGGAAAGACCAGCAGCCACAGCTTGGCGACGAGGAACACTCCGTGCCCGAAAGAGCCAGGCGCCGCCACCATGGCCGCCCAGACGCCGAGGCTCGGCGCCGGCGCGAGGAGCGCGAGGGCGAGCAATGCGCGACGACGATTCACGTTGTTCGGGGGCATCACGAAGGATGCGAACGTTTGAACGTTAAACGTTTGAACGTTCCAGCGTCAATCATGGCCGATCTCCTCCCCGCTGAGGACGAGAGTCGGGGGTCGGGGAGATGTTTCCGGGACGGCCTCGTCGGCGAAGATGACCGTTACCGAACGGAAGCGGTCGGAGCGCCAATGGTCCTCTATCAGCAGCCACGAACGGACGAATTCGGCGACCTCGCGGCGGCAGCGTTCACGTACGAGCTCGAGATGAGCGGAGTCGGCTGCCCGCTCGGACAGCGCCGCGGTAATGCCGCGCTCGAGCTCCTCCATCTGTTCGTCCTCGTTGAATCGCAGCCACCCGCTCGTGCTGTATTTCTCCATCCCGCCGGTGTCGATCGCGGGCGGCAGGGTGGGCCGGATTCGCGGTGCGTGCACCACGCAGGCCTGGCCGTCGACCTCGAGCCGCCACGGCTCGTCGAGACGCAGGTGGTAGCGGTAGGTCACCGGCACGCGGATCTCGGTCACCGTGGTTCCGAGCGATACCAGGTCCCAACCGACGCGCAGTTCGTCAGTTCTCCTCAGGATCTCCACCGCCTCGAAGGCAGCGAGCTCGAGCCGTGCACCGCTGTCGGGAGCGAAGCTCGGGATGGCGGAGACAAAGGTGCTGGTGATGGTGCCGGTGCGGAATGCTGCGGCGATGTCGACGGCGCTCTCACCGATTTCGCGCACGGCCTCGGTGGCCGCTCGGCCCCCTTCACGAGCCGTGCGCGCCATCTCGTGGACCGCGAGATAGCCGGTGAGACCGAGGGCCAGCACCACCGCCGGCCAGCGAAGGGCCCGTACGATCTCGATCAAGGTGGGTCGTTGCTCAGGGGCATTCGTGGTCGTTTCCGGTTGTTCGTCGCCGGTCACGGTGTCGTCCGTCCGGAGACGTCGGTCCGCGGCCAGTAGACCTGGGATCCGAGCCCGCTGAGCACCTCGGAATCGTAGCGGCCCGATGTCCAGTTGCGACGCAGACCGAGAATGCGACCGAGCATCGGCAGCGAGTGGATCGTCAGCTTGACCGTGGAGGGCGAGCTTCCCTGGAGACGGACCGGGATTCTGCGAATTGACAGGTTGTGCTTGAGGGCGATGTAGAGAAGCTCGACATCTCCCGAAAAACCGCTGTGGGTGAGCAACGGGAAGAGGGCCTCCGCCACGTCGGAGCGAAAGCCCTTGAGCCCGCACTGGCTGTCGAAGAGACCCCCCGTGACCAGCATGCGCACGGAGAAACTGAAGATGCGGCTGCTGAGTTGGCGTGTCACGTCAGTCCGGGTGAGTGAGCAGGACTCCGGCAGCGTGCGGTCGCCGACCACGACGTGGAAGCCCCCATTCGTGACGAGATCGACGATGTAGGGTACGGCCTCGAGATCGTAGGGAAGATCGGCGTCGGTAAAGACGCGGCAGCGGCCGCTGGCCGCCGCCATGCCCGCGATCACGGCCGCGGTCTTGCCCTCGTTGGAGGGCAGAGTGATGAGGTGTACCCGGTCGTCGGTCATGGGTTGCACCTTGGCGGCCGTGCCGTCTGATGAGCCGTCGTCAACGACCACGATCTCAAAGTTCGGACATCGCTGAGCAAGGAAGCCGCGGGCACGAGTCACACTGTCGCCCACAAAATCCGCTCCGTTGCACACCGGAATCACCAGCGATACGTCGAGCGATCTCGACGATTGACGGGAGGGATCGCTGGGTACTTCCACTGATTACAAGCTACCGGTTTCGAGCCGGCGCCGCAAGGAGTCGTCTTTTCGCCTTGACCCGGTCGCTCGTCGGAGTACAATGAGGCAACGTGAAGAAAGAGGACAATTCTTCGGGTACGATGCACCATCGCTCCGCGTCCGCGTACGAGAGCCTGGTAGGCTTTTCGCGCGCCGTTCGCCGGGGATCGCGCATCTCGGTCTCCCTATCCGCACCCATCGACAGCGACGGTGAAACGGTCGAGGGTGACGCCTACGTGCAAGCCGAACGGTGTTTCGAGATTATTCTCGAAGCCGTGGAGGCACTCGGCGGAACCCGTGAAGACGTGGTGCGAACGAGGATGTACATCGCCGATGCCTCGGATTGGGACGCGGTCAGCCGTGCTCACGGCGAATTCTTTCGCGACATCTATCCGGCGTCGACCCTGGTCATCGTGAAAGAGCACCTTGATCCCCGCTGGCGGGTCGAGATCGAGGCCGAGGCCGAGGTGCTAACCTGAGTCGTCGGGACATCCCGGTGGCAGCCCACCCGGGGTCGGCACCCGATTCTGCACCAATCGTCCCATAGATAATGTACAGTCTGCGAACAAATTTTTAACATTCTGTACACTTGCCAACCACGGTACGAACATGGTACATTCTTGCCCATTAAGGTGGATGCTATCTTTCTGACCTGCGGGGAGCTTACGTCGGATCGCACGGCGTATGGGTGAAACGACGAAATGGAGCTGCAAAAACACCTAGTTGAGACGCGAATGGGAGGCAAATGAACAACCTCCCGCGCATTCTCCTGATCGACGAGAGTCCGAGCGATCGGAGACTTGCCACGCTGGTGCTGACGGGCGAGCTCGGGAGCTTGGAGATGGAAACCGCCGGGACGGCGGCAGAGTTCTCGGGCGCGCTTGCAACGGGACAATTCGGTCTCGTGATCACCGAGGCCCGGTTCTCGTGGGGCGAGGGCCTGGAAGTCATCCGGTTGGTACGGGAGGTGCGCCCCGAGTGTCCGGTGATCCTCTTCACGAATGAAACCGGAGAGGAGCTCTGGAGCGAGACCTTGCGCCTCGCCGTCGATGGCTACGTCAGCAAGAGCTCCGATGGGTTCGTTCGCCTTGCAGAGGTAGTGCGAGCGGTTTTCTTTCGCACTCGACGCAAAGCCGTGGCGAGCTCTCGCGACGCGCCCTACCGACGTCTGGTGGAGACCCTGCCGGTGGGGGTGTTTGTGGCCACGTTCGAGGGCGAGATTCTCGAGGCCAACCCGGCCTTTGCATCCATGCTCGGGCTCTTCGATCCAGAGGAGGTGGCGTGGTCTGCCTTCCCCGACCTCATGGTCGACTCCTCGGTCGCTGACACCTGGCGGGGCCAGATGGCGTCAACCCGTTATGTGGGCAATCTCGACGTCCAGCTGCGCCGGGCCGACGACAGCCTGATGTGGGCGCGGGTCTCATCCTGGGTGGTGGAGGATGCCGGGTCGGGGATGCGGCACATTCAGGGGGTTGTCGAGGAGACCGGCGACTACCATGTGGCGCAGGAGGAGCTGGCTGGGCAGACCGAGGCTCTCGCCAACTCCAACGAAGAGCTCGAGCAGTTCGCCTATGTCGTGTCTCACGACCTGCAACAACCGCTGAGCGTGGTCTCGAGCTACCTCGAGCTCCTCGGCGACAGTGCCCGCGAAAAGCTCGAGGAAGAGGAGGAGTCGTACCTCGACCGGGCTTCGGCAGCCGCCGTGAAAGTACAGGAGATGGTCGACGCGGTTCTCGGCTATGCTCGGATCGATACCCGCGGAGGGGAGTTCCTTCAGGTCGATCTCGAAGCAGTCCTGGAAGGTGTCAAGGACACGCTGTGGAAGGAGATGACCTGCGCCAAGGCGGAGATCACCAGCGACGGATTGCCGATGGTCACGGCCGACCAGGCGCAGATGGAGCAGCTGCTGAGCAATTTGATCTCGAACGCGCTCAAGTTCTCCGGCGGAGGCCCTGCACGAGTCCACCTGGCGGTGGAGGAACGGGAGACTGAGTGGCAGGTTTCGGTTCGCGACAGGGGCATCGGGATCGTCCCCGAGGCCGCCGACCGCATCTTCGTCATGTTCCAGCGGCTGCACACGGAGAAGGAGTACCCGGGAACCGGGATAGGCCTCGCGATCTGCAAACGAATCGTCGAGCGCCACGGTGGTCGCATATGGGTGGAATCGCAGCCGGAGCGCGGGGCGACGTTCTATTTTACAATCCCAAAGAGGCCGGCAGCCTCCGGGGAGCAGTCGGCGTGATTGGGGGAGTGCATGGCGGTTGACGAGAGTCCCACGGAGCTTCGGCAGCAGGAGCTGGTGCGGGTGCTCCTGGTTGAGGACTGCCCCGACCACGCCGCTCTGATCTCCGCCAAACTCAAGAAGGCGACGCGCCTCCGGGCCGAGATCACACACGTCGACCGGCTGTCGAACGGTCTCGAGCGGATCGCCGACAGCGACTTCGACGTGGTCCTACTCGACTTTTCCCTCCCCGATAGTTTCGGCATCGATACCTTCCGGCGCACCCACGAGGCCGCCCCCAGGTTGCCGATCATCGTCCTCACCAGCCTCGATGACAACCAGTTGGCCGTGCAGGCGGTGCGTGAAGGTGCGCAGGACTATCTGATCAAACGCGAGGCGGATACGCGCCTTCTGGTGCGTTCAATCCTCTATGCCATCGAACGTCAGACTTCGGAGGATGCCCTCCGTGACTCGGAGGAACGTTATGCGCTGGCGGTGCGCGGCGCCAACGATGGCCTCTGGGACTGGGATCTCGGGGCCGATGTCGTTTTCTACTCGCCACGGTGGAAGTCGATGCTCGGGTTCGCGGTCGAGGATGTAGGGGACAGTCCGCGCGAGTGGATCGACCGCATCCATCCCGACGATCGGCCGCCGTTCCGCCGCCACCTCGATGCTCATCTCGCAGGCGCCTCCGAGCAGCTCGAGTTCGAGCACCGGATGCGCAACGCCGCCGGCGAGTACCTATGGGTGCTGGCGCGAGGGGTTGCGGTGCGGGACGAGAGCGGCAAGCCGTATCGCATGGCCGGCTCGCAGACCGACATTACGGCGCGCAAGCGGGCCGAGCACCAGCTCCAGCACGACGCCCTGCACGACGGGCTGACCGGGCTCGCGAACCGGGTGCTCTTCATCGATCGTCTGGCCTTTGCCCTGGCGGACGTGCAGCGGCGCGCGGCGCCGCACTTCTCGGTCCTCTTCTTCGACCTCGACCGTTTCAAAAACGTCAACGACAGCCTCGGCCACGCCGTCGGCGACAAGCTCTTGCTCGGCATCGCTCGCCGACTCGAGCACTTTCTGCGGCCCGGCGACACAGTTGCCCGCCTCGGCGGGGACGAGTTCGCAATCCTGATCCATCGGGTCGAGGACGCCAGCGGCGCGATCCACGTCGCCGACCGAATCCAGGACATCCTCAGCATGAACTTCTCGATCGGCGGCCACGACGTGATGGTCACGGCGTCAATCGGCATCGCCCATAGCTCCACCGGCTACACCAACCCGGAGGAGATCCTGCGCGACGCGGACATTGCCATGTACCGCGCCAAGGCCGAGGGCAAGGCGCGATACGAGATCTTCGATCGCGACATGCACCAGAGCGCGGTCGCCCTGCTCAAGGTCGAGACCGAGCTGCGGCGGAGCGTCCACCGCGGCGACTTCCTGATGAACTACCAGCCGATCGTCTCGCTCGATAAAGGTCGCATCGTTGGTTTCGAGGGGCTGGTGCGTTGGCAGCATCCGGAACGTGGCATCGTGACACCGGCCAATTTCATCGCCATCGCCGAGGAGACCGGGCTCATCGTTCCCCTGGGGTGGTGGGTACTGCGCGAGTCCTGCAATCAAACGCGCCTTTGGCAGGAGCAATTCCCCAGTGAGCCGCCGCTGTGGATCAGCGTCAACATGTCGGGCAAGCTCTTCATGAAGTCTGACATGGTCAATCACCTCCTGGGAATCCTCGAAGAGACGGGTCTCGAGCCGCGAAACCTCCGCCTCGAGGTTACCGAGAACGTGATCATGGACCACGCGGACCTCGCGATTCGTAATCTGATGGAGCTCCGGGCTCTCGGCATCCAGCTCTCGATCGACGATTTCGGCACCGGTTACTCGTCGCTCAGCTATCTCCAGCGCTTCCACTACGACCAGCTCAAGATCGACCGTTCCTTCATCTCTCAGCTCGGCTCACCGGGCGAATCGCGGGCCATCGTCGAGACCATCCTCAACCTCGCCAGCAGCCTCGGCATCGGCGTCGTTGCCGAAGGCATCGAGACCGCTGATCAGGTTGACCGCCTGCGGCAGATGCAGTGCCCGCACGGACAGGGCTTTTGGTTCTCGCGTCCGCTGGCGCCCCCGGCGGCGGAAGAACTGATCGCGTCGGCACCCACCTGGTAGCGCGCGCCCGCTGGGCGCGCGCGAAGTTCTTAGTTTTGAGTTTTTAGTTTTGAGTTACGGACGCCCTGCGGGCGCGCAGTATTTGATTCTTAGTTTTGAGTTGGAGTTACCGGTCCGGGAGAGGCTGGAAATTTTGGGTGGGTGGAAAACTAAAAACTAAGAACTAAAAAAAACTAAGAACTAAGAACTTGTCGCCGGCTGTTCGAATCCCTCATACATCGTTGATGCGGACTGGCAACCTCCGTGCTCCCCACGTGCCGGGAGGGCCGTCGAAGCGCCCGGCGCATTGTGTGCCGCATCCGAGGCACTTACCGTAGTCGTCCAGGTTCCAGGTGCTGAGCCGGTACCAATCGCGACCTATCAGTAGCTCGCCGCAGCCGTGGCAGTAGGTGCTGCCGCCTTCCGGATCAACCACGTTGCCGGTGTAGGCGTAGCGGATGCCGTTGTCGAGGGCAGCGCGCCGGGCACGGCTCAGAGTCTCGGGTGGTGTGGGTAGCCGGTCCTTCATCTTGAAGTCGGGGTGGAAGGCGGTGAAGTGCATGGGCACGTCGGGTCCGAGCTTCTCCACGACCCATCGGGTCATCTCGTTGATCTCAGCTTCCGAGTCGTTCTCCCCCGGGATGAGCAGGGTCGTGAGCTCGATCCACACATCGGTCTCCTGCGCCAGGTACTCGAGGGTGTCGAGTACCGGTTGCAGCTCGCCGCCGCACAACCTCTTGTAGAAGTCCTCCGAGAAGGCCTTGAGATCGACGTTGGCGGCGTCCATGTGGGAGAAGAACTCCTCCCGCGGCGCCGGCAAGATCTCGCCGGCGGTGACCGCCACCGTGGCGATTCCGAGTTCGTGGCAGGCAGCCGCCACATCGACCGCATACTCGAGGAAGATGACCGGGTCGTTGTAGGTGAAGGCGACGCTGCGACTGCCGGTGGAGTCGGCGGCGCGAGCGATGGCCTCGGGCGATGCGGCGTCGGCCAGGGTGTCGTGCTCGCGCGACTTCGAGATCGACCAGTTCTGGCAGAAGCGGCAGGCAAGGTTGCAGCCGGCGGTGCCGAACGAGAGCACGCCGGTGCCGGGGTAGAAGTGGTTGAGCGGTTTCTTCTCGATCGGATCGACGCAGAAGCCCGACGAGCGGCCATAGGTCGTGAGGACCATGCCACCGCCCGTATTTCGCCGCACGAAGCAAAAGCCGCGCTGGCCTTCCTTGAGTTTGCACAGACGGGGGCACAACTCACACAGCACGCGTCCGTCATCAAGCGTGCGCCAATAGCGTCCCTGGACCACCGAACTCATCGAATCCTCCACTATTCCTAACTCACTCTCGTGCCGCCAACAGCTTCCCGCTCACCTCTCCGAATCCGATCCGAACGCCGTTCGCCTCGCAGTGGCCCCGCATGATCACGGTGTCGCCGTCGGCGAGGAATTTCCTGGTCTCGCCGTTCGAAAGTTCCACGGTCTCGGTGCCGCGCCAGCTGAGCTCGAGCATCGAGCCTCGCTCGTGCTTGTCAGGCCCGCTGATGGTTCCCGAACCCAGAAGATCGCCGGGCTGGGCGTTGCAGCCGTTGACGGTGTGGTGGGCGAGTTGCTGGCAGATGCTCCAGTACATGTATTTGAAGTTGGAGGTGGCGATGGTCTCGGGCGTGTCCATCTTTTCCGATTGCAGCAGCACCTCGAGGGGGATGTCGTAGGCGCAGTCGCCGGAGTTCTTCAGATAGTCGAGCGGTTCGGGGTCGTCCTGGGCGGGCCCGGAGCAACGGAAGGGCTCGAGCGCGTCCATGGTCACGACCCACGGCGAAATCGAGGTCCCGAAGTTCTTGCCCAGGAAGGGGCCCAATGGGACGTACTCCCACTTCTGGATGTCACGCGCCGACCAGTCGTTGAGCAGGACCATGCCGAAGATGTGCTCGGCCGCCTCCTCGATCGGAATGGGCTCACCGAGGGCGTTGCCGGGTCCGACGAAAAAGCCCATCTCTAGCTCGAAGTCCATAAGCCGGCTGGGCCCGTAGCTGGGGCTCTCAGCGTCGTCGGCCTTGGTTTGGCCCTTGGGTCGCCGCACATCGGTGCCGCTGACGACCACCGAGCTCGTGCGGCCGTGATAGCCCACCGGCAGGTGCAGCCAGTTTTCCTGGAGCGCGTTGTCGGGGCCGCGAAACATGGTGCCGACATTGGTGGCGTGCTCACGTGAGGAGTAGAAATCGGTGTAATCGCCGATAGTTGCCGGCAGTAGCATCTCTACGCCCGTCATGGGATGGAACGCCGCGTCGCGCAGCCCGGAGTCGTCGCGCAAGGTCGGTTCGTCGTGGCGTAGCAGCCGCGTGAGCGATTGCCGCGCCTCCCGCCAGGCCGGCCGGCCGAGGGCCATAAAGGCGTTGAGCGTCGGCTCGCGGAAAGCTGTACCCGAGAGGAGGCCACGGTCCGCGAGGACCGAGAGATCGAGGACCTCATTTCCTATGGCCACTCCGATTCGCGGCCGCGCCCCGGCCGAGGACCGGAAAATGCCATAGGGCAGGTTGTGGATCGGGAAGTCCGAGCCGGTGGGAACGTCGACAAACGACTGCAGGTTGGGATCGAGAGGGGTCACGATACGTCTCCTATGATGTTGAGCTGGTAAAGGTCATCGCGCGGCTCGGAGAAGCTGCAGCTACCAAAGGTGGTGAGCAGGACATCGCGCGCGGCCGCCACCTCCTCCGACGAGGCTTCGAGATCGCGCCACGCGATGCGGTCGTTTCCGATCGCGAAGGCCTCCGGTTCGACCTCGGCCACAATTTCGATAAGGCGGGTGACCGGCAGGTCGTGAGCATGGGCCAGGACCGACGCCGCGTAGAGGTTGAGGAAGCCGTGCACCATGGTGTCGAGCTCCGAATCGTGGTGTCGGACGGGATGGTGCAGCCCCTGGGTGGCCTTGAGCGGCACGCCGGTGGCGCGGCAGGTCGCGATGGCCGCGGCCACCGCCATCGGCTCGGGGATCGCCGCGGCGTCGAGACCGCCGCAGCGGATCTTGAGGCCGACCTGGCCCGTCCCCCCGGCGCTGCGATCGGTGTCGCGCACCGCCGCCGCCGCGGCCGGCAGCCGCGGCCGCCAGTCACCGAGCAACGAAACCTCGAAGAAGGGGGTCAATGGAGTTGAACCGCCGTCGGTCAATCGCCGCCACGCCTTTTCGACCGCTACCGCCGCACCGCCGGCTTCGGGGAGGCGAACCTCGAAAACGTCAACGATGGCCCGGCCGGTCTGACGGGTGGAAAACGCGGCGATCGTCGTGGAGTCGTGATCGATCGCTGTAAGGAAATCATCGAGCGTGTCGCCGCCGCTTCCCAGCACGGAAATAGAGATCGGGAACAGTGGAGGAGCGCTCTGGGCGAGCAACGGCTCCAACTCCTCGAGCCGCGCGGCCGGACAGACGAATCTCGCCAGCATCCAGCCGTCGGTCTCGCTGCGGTGCCGAAGAAATCGCGCGAACGCCTCATCCATGGGCAATCGCGCCGGTGGGAAGAGGCCGGCATAGTCGATGAGGCCGTCAAGCAGGGCTTTTGCACAGGGATCCATCTCTACTCCAAAACGCTCACGTGAACTCGAGGCGATATGGTACCACCCGTCTCCGTCTCCGTCTCCGTGCCCGCCCGCCCTCGGAAAGCCACGTTGGGCTACGCCCACCGCGACTTTCCGAGGGGAGGGAGTGATTACTTAGTTCGAGGCTGATTGTGTTGTGTCGACGGTGCTGGAGACAGTTCGTGCGCCGAGCAAATCCAGGTACCTCCTGCTCGAAGTGAGTGACAACGCCTGAAGAGCGTCCATAACTCAAAACTCAAAACTAAGAACTCAATACTCCTCCTGAGGTTGATGAGCGGCAAATTCGAAATCCGAAATCCGAAATCCGAAATTTCCGCGTGCGGGTTAGGTAGAATGCCACGTCGGAGGGGCCTCGTATGCGTCATCTGTTTGGCATGGATTCGAGAGTGCTGGCGGCTTCGGCCGTCGTCGTGTTGGTGGCCTTGGCTGCAGGTGCGGGCCAGGAGGTCATGATTACCAACCCCGGTTTCGAGCGGCTCGAGTCGAGCGGCGCAGTGGCCGAATGGCGACTCGTGACCGAGATCTCCAGTGACGGCGCCACGTTCGCCGGCGAGAGCGACGTCGCCCACGGCGGCATCGGCAGCGCCCGATTGGCGGTGCCGGGCCACGGGACGGTGACGGCCGAGTCCGGCCCGGTGGCTCTCGAGGTAGGCAGGCTCTACCGGCTGAGCGGGTGGATTCGCACCGATGGCGTTCTCTCTGATCCAATGTCGAAGTACCCGACCGCGGTTCCAGCGTGTTTGACTATGAAGGCGCTTCCATTCACCAACCACTCGCCCGCGGTGGGTGGCGACTCCGACTGGACGCGAGTGGACGAGCTCTTCATCGCCACCTCGTCGTTGGATCGGGTGCGGCTCCACCTCGGCTACAACGGAAGCGCCCGAGGCACGGCCTGGTTCGACGACATCCGCATCGACGCGGTTGACGATATTTCCGAGTACATCCCGCCCGAAACGGTGACCTGGTCCGGACCCGGCTTCCGCTATGACGACCAGGGCTGGATCTTCATTCACATCGAGGGCGAACCCTACGAGCGCGGCTACCAGTACGGCTCGCTGATGCCCGACGAGATTGTCGAGTACATCCGCAAGCTCGGCGTGACGCAGCACCGCGAAGACCCGGAGGCGGGCTGGGACACTATCCGCTTCGAGGCCGACGCCCTCTTCCTGCGCAAGTACGACGACGAGTATCTGAGGGAGATGAAAGGTATTGGCGACGGGGCCGCCGACGCGGGCGCCGAGGCCTGGGGGAGGGCGATCGACCTCCGCGACATCGTCGCGCTGAACTCGGTGGTCGATATCGGCCAGCTCGAAGATGCCCTCGAGGTGACGCCCAACTCGCTCACCGGCCAGGCCTTCGTGGCGCCCGACGAGGAGCTCGACGTCGAGGTCGACCAGCACAAGTGTTCGGCCTTCCTCGCCACCGGGCCCGCGACCAGGGACGGCGGGATCGTCTTCGGCCAGATCTTCATGTGGGGCGGTTACACCGGCATGCACTGGAACGTTATCACCGACGTGGTGCCGTCGGACGGCTACCGCCTCGTCTACCACACGTTCCCGGGCGGTATCCACTCGGGGGCGGACTTCTACCTCAACTCGGCCGGAATCGCCTTCGGCGAGACCACAGTCATGCAGACCCCGTACGAGGCGGACTCCACCCCGCAGTCCAACCGAGCCCGCAAGGCGGCCCAGTACGCTGCCTCGATCGATGATGTCGAGCGAATCCTGTGGGAGAAGAACAACGGCATGTACACCAACGACTGGCCGATCGCCGATTTCAAGACCGGCGAGGTGGCCATCCTCCTCCTCGGAACCAAGGAGAAAAAGCTCTGGCGCACGTCCGAGGACATGAGCCCGTTCGGTACGCCCGGCTTTCTGTGGGCCAACAACAACCCGCGCGACCCGGCGGTGCGCAAGGAGTACGTGGCCCAACCCGACGATCGCCCCTTCGACCTCATGTTTTCACCCTGGAACCGCGACATCGCCTTCAATGAGTTCTACGAGGAGCACAAGGGCACGATCGACGCCAACGCCGGCGTCGCGCTGTGGGCCTCCTCGCCAGTCAACCGCGCCCACGCCTGCGACGGCAAGATCACGACCACCGAGATGGCCAACGAAATGGTCTTCCTCGCCCACCACGGCAAGGTGACCCTGCGCGAGAAGTTTCCCACCAAGGGTTGGCGCTACCTGCCGGATCTGCCCGGCGCCGAGCCCCACCTCAGTCTCGGCTACTCGGTCGTGAGCCCGGTCTTCGTCGCCGATCAGCTCAAGGCCGCGCGGGCGTCCCGGAAAACCACGGCGACCGACGGGGACGAGCCGGAGCTCGAGCTCGGCGACCTCGAGAACGAGTTCAAAATTTCCAAGAAGGACCTGTGGCAAGGCACGGTCGAGCCGGCGTCTCCGGCCGAGAGCTGGTTCGTCAGCGCCACTGCCGCTTACTGGCGGCTGCTCGATGGCCTCCCCGACGATGATCCTGCCGCGGCTGCGGAGGAGCTGGCGGATGAGCTTGCAGCCCTCGAGGCGCGATACCTCTACACCGAGTCCCGCGAGGAGGGCCTGACCGCGCTCGACGCCCACCGCGCCTACGATCGCTACGCCCCCTACCTGCTGCCGCGGATCAAGGGCACCTTCGCCCTCCACCAACTGCGGCTCCTGTTGGGCAACGAGGCCTTCTTCGATGTGATGGGGGCGACCCACGACCGCTACCGCGGACGCGAGATGTCTACCAACGAGTTCCTTGCTGTGGCCGAGGAGGTTTCAGGGCGCGAGCTGGCGGCGTTCGTCGGTCAGTGGCTCAATCGTACCGGCCTGCCCGAGGTGCGGCCACAGGTCGAGGTGAGGAAGACCCGCGGCGGGGGATGGGACCTCGTCGTCGGTGTCGTGCAAAGCGGTGAGCCCTATCAATTCGTGACCCACCTCGATGTAGAGGCGGGGGAGGAGCGATCAATACACCGGATCGAGGTTGTGGGCGATCGAGCCATCTCGCTTCACTTCGACGAACGCCCGACCCGGGTGGTCTTTGACTCCCTCCACGACATCCCGGTCGAGCACGGCAGCTTCTATGTGTGGCGGAACTTCATCGACGATTTCCACGACATTCTCATCGTCTACGGCACCGCGCGCCAGATCGAGGCCAACCACACCATGGCCCGGCGCTGGCAGGAGCGGGTCGCCGACACCTACATCGAGATCCTGCCGCCGCTGGTCAAGGATGCCGAGCTCGGCGCCGAGCGTGCAGCGATCCACGATCTCATGGTGATGGGGACCCTCGACGACAATGCAGTCTTCGGCGGGATTCCCGAGGATGTGCCCGTTCGTCTCGGCCGCGATCACTTCGAGTGGATGGGGGAGAGCTACGGTGAGCCCGATGACGGCCTCTTCCTCGTGCTGCCGAACCCGTGGGACCCGGACAAGGTCATGTACGTGCTCGCCGCCAACTCGGGGATGGAGCTCTACCACATGACCGAGATCTACCACCGCAACATCCCGCAATGGGCGCGTTTCAAGGGCGACGAGATCGTGGACAGCGGGTATTACGAAAGACCGGGCTTTGTCATCGAGCTTGGCGACTGAGACCCGCGTCCGAGTCCGCGTCCGAGTCCGCGCCCGAGACTGAACCACCAAGGCACCAAGGTCACGAAGAACCCACCAAGAGTATCTTCTTTTTTGAGAAACT
>PVMK01117812.1_pt1 | contig 28591 bp, 25 predicted proteins | sample 1853481 | NCBI WGS metagenome assembly PVMK01 (sample SAMN08533507, study PRJNA380276) | Marine sediment metagenome, whole genome shotgun sequencing project. | reverse complement strand
CCGTCATTGCGCTCATGCGCGACGTTCAAAGTCACCAGACGCAGGTAGTCCGATACGATCACGGACTCGAGAACATTTTCTTCCGGACAGGCTGCAAACGATGGACCGGTGACCATCACCGGTAACACAAGCATTACCAGGATTTGGGCTACGCTGATTACGGTTCTCGTCTCCACGCCAGGGCCGGTTAGCACTTACCAGGCCTTAATAAGTGAACGGCGATCTCAGGTTGAAAGAGATAGCCTTGAATTTACCGTTGGAACTGACTTTGAACGACAGCCCGATATGCTCGAAACTGATAAACCAGATTTTCATATTCTTGTCCCCTTTGCCCAGCGCCAGCCCGATTTCCCACTGATCATTGACCGCCTCGGCCTGATCTTCGTCGACGTGAAAATTGAGACGGTCGAACAGGTAGTTATAGGTAATATGCCAGTTCAGGAAGAGCGGGTCACCTCCCAACTCCAAATGCCCGAGTGGCTGGTTAACCTCGATGCCGGTCATGAAGGAGCCATAACGGCCTCGATTGTCGAATTCAGGCTTGTAGCCGGCATAGTACAAACCGTTCAAAAGCGACCAGACGACCCGTCCGCTGCCCAGCCGGTAGCGGCTCTTGAGGCCCCCGTAATAAATCCAGGCTGAATCCGAAGTGCTGGTTTCCACCCCGTAACCGATATGGGCATAAGGCCTCAGGTACCACTTTTGCGTCACTGGAATTTCGACCTGAACACCGGGTGTAAAACTGATCGTGCCAAAATTATCGAAATCGATAAAATCGGGAATGTCGTCCAACTGGTGCAGACCGATCGAAAGGGGATACTGAATTTCCACACCCAGTTTACGCTTGCCGTTTTTATCGATTGAAGATTTGCGCACCGTCTGACGGGGAGGAATGCGAAACACATATACCGAGCGGTTTTCATCGACCTGGTACCAACCGGTTCCAAAAAACGCCCCCATGGCCCAATGCACCTGTTTTGCGGGCTCCTCATCAATGACCCTCAGCTGGGCCATTGCCACGTTGCTGTGTTCCAGCCCTGGAATCAGGACCCCAATCATCAGCAATAGTGGCATTAGCCGCTTGTTCGCGGCGACAGGCGTATGGTTCAGCATGAATCAAAGTATACTTTTGCCAGTTCACGACCGCCAGACAATCACCCGAATACCGCTGTTTCATTGCCAATTGACCGATAAAAAATGCGTGTCGTACCGTCAAAAAAAGTCCATATCCAGGAAATCATGAACTGGTTTCCCCGCCAGGAGGCCTGTGTCCAATGGGGCGGGCCCCACATGCGCTATCCCTTTACGGAAAATACATTCCTGGAGGACATCCATTGGAAAAAAATGCCATCGTACAGCGCCGTCACAAGCGAAGGACATTTGCTCGGTTTCGGGCAATTTTATGAAAAACACGGCCGCTGCCACCTTGCCCGCCTGGCCCTGGCGCGGCAGTACCGCGGTCGGGGATTGGGCAGAGAATTCATTTCATTACTCATGAATATCGGCGAAAAGCAGTTGAAATCATGCGGGTTTTCTCTTTACGTTCTCCTCCACAATGAGTCCGCAGTTGCCTGTTACGAGAGCCTGGGGTTCAGGCCGGCAGCAGCTCCGGAAACTGACACAAAATTGAAAGATTCTATCTTTATGATTGCAGATTCGATTGAAAGCTATGGCCAATCTGGCACAATGACTGATGCCAGCACAGCAAAAACGGGATGAATTCAGTAATTTCCGCCTTCCAAAGCGGTCCCGGAGATGCTCAGATGGCAGTAACAGGATAAAACAATTTGAGGTAGAGCATGTCAGATCTAGTAGATGGAACAGTTAAGTGGTTCAACGACTCCAAGGGTTTTGGATTTATCGAACAGGAAGGGGGCAAGGACGTATTCGTTCATTTCAGCTCAATTAACGGCGACGGACGCAAGACGCTGCATGAAGGCCAGAAAGTCACGATGGAAGTTGTCGAGGCCGACAAGGGTCCTCAGGCGGAAAACGTCACCGCCGTTTGAATTTACATCACCGAAACCGGGGATCCATTAGGAATCCCGGTTATCCCCTGCCCGGGACGAAAATGTGCAACGCGAAGGATTCTCATACCGGTTTACCGATGCCGTAGTGCGAAGACCTGGCAGGAGTGTCGTCAACGGCCTCAGAACAGCCGAACGGGGGCGGCTGGATGTCGGATTATTCCGAACCGAGCACTCCGCATACGTGAATACTCTTGAACGGGCGGGCCTGAAAGTCACCGTACTACCGCCTCTGGAAGCGTTTCCTGACTCAGTCTTTATCGAAGATACAGCGCTTTGCCTGCCGGAGGGCGTGGTCATCCTGAGGCCGGGTGCGCCTTCGCGCACTGACGAAGCCCAGGCGACTGCCACGGCGCTCTCCAGTTTTGAAAATGAACTTCAAAGCATCGGCACGGAAGGCTATGTTGACGGCGGCGACATTCTGGTGACCGACCCGGTGATCCTGGTCGGCTTGTCTCATCGGACAGATCGGGCCGGATTTGACGCGCTGAAAAACGTTTTGAGCAACTGGGGCTATTCGGTGCGGGCTGTCCACACTCCGGAAAATGTTCTGCATTTCAAATCCGACTGCAGCATGCTGGACAGCGAAACCATCCTGGCCACCTCCCGGCTGTCCGAGGCTGAATGTTTCGCCCCATTCAGAGTATTGACCGTGCCACCCGGCGAAGAAGCAGCCGCCAACTCGATTCGCGTCAACGACACAGTGCTCGTCCCGGCTGGATTTCCGGCCACTACCGATTTAATTGCCCGCGAAAATTATAAAGTCAAACTTGTACCCGCCAGCCAGGCAGCCTTACTGGACGGCGGCTTGTCATGCCTTTCCCTACGCTTCGCACTAGACGCTTAGTAGTAGTTAGTAGTGGACACCCACACTTAGTTAGGATAGTAGTGGACACCCACACTTAGTAGTGGATAGTAGTGGACACCCACACTTAGTTGTGGACGCTTAGTTGTGGACACCCACACTTAGTTGGTTAGTTGTCACATAGTTGTGGACACCCATAAACTGCTTCTTTCTGGAAAAATTTTATTGGACACCCACCAGCTGTATTTCCGTTCACTCTTGTACCGAATGGTGGACTAGTTGTGGACACCCATAGACTGCTTCTTTCTGGAAAAATTTTATTGGGCACCCACCAGCTGTATTTCCGTTCACTCTTGTACCGAATGAAAAGCCTGTTGATCTTCGCGGCTGCCAACTATGTGTTCTGCCACTTGTTCAGCTTTTCAATAACACCGCTAATTGCCTGCAAAAAAGTCCGTAGTGGCGCGGGTAAGTCATCCCAATCCATGCTGTCCATGGTATTTTTTACACCCAACCCCAGTTCCGTATCGCCTTCAATGCGGATCCGGCGCTGAAAAAACAGGGCGTCGGGGTCGGCCTGGCGGGAGGCAAGCAACATAAAGTCCAGGCTCTCGCCGCTGATACAAACATCTGCATCCAGCTTGCGATCGATTGGGCTGAACCGATGGGAACCCACCAGAATCAACCAGTCCAGACACAGATCCGTCACCTTGATACGAACTTTGCTGCCTTCCAGGAAATCCAGTTCACCATGCCGCAATGGCTCCCGGAATGCTTCATTGATGGCAATGGAAAGCACCGGTTTCTGGGCCGAATAAGGAATGAAGCGCCCGGGGATAGCGATCATCTTCTTGGCTATCGGACGGACTATTTCAGGGATTGGCAGCATGATTAATCAGTATATTTCACGATTCCAGACATGTGTTGACTCCGATCAATGTGAGAACGGATTCTGAACCTAGAATGTGATGTCTGTAGTCTTTTTGGACCATTTATGGAACTTGTATGCCCCGCGGGGAACCTGCCTTCTCTGAAAGCTGCTGTTGATAACGGCGCTGATGCGGTCTATGTCGGCTTTAAGGACGACACCAACGCACGCCATTTCACCGGGCTGAATTTTACCGAGCGCAGCTTTGAAAAGGCTGTTCGCTACGCCCAGGACAGGGGCCGGAAGATTTTCGTGGCGGTCAACACTTTTCCCCAACCCAGAGGATTCGATCGATGGAAGGGGGCCGTGGATCACGCAGCTGAATACGGGGTCGATGCTCTGATTCTGGCTGATATGGGCGTGTTGGAATATGCAAGCGAACGCTGGCCGGACCTGCGCCTGCACTTATCGGTCCAGGCATCGGTAACCAATGCCGAGGGCATTCGGTTCTATCATGAGAATTTCGGTATCCGCCGCGTGGTTCTGCCCCGCGTATTGTCAGTCAGCCAGGTCGCCCAGGTAATCAGGGAATCTCCCATTCCCGTAGAGGTTTTTGGTTTTGGAAGCCTGTGTGTGATGGTGGAGGGTCGCTGCCTGCTATCCAGCTACGCCACCGGCAGATCACCTAATACTTATGGCGCCTGTTCGCCTGCCTCCCATGTCCGCTGGGAAGAAACTGAAGACGGTACAAACACCCGGCTCAATGGTGTTTTGATCGACCACTACGGACAAGGCGAAAAGGCGGGGTATCCAACCTTATGCAAAGGCCGGTTCCAGGTGGGTGAGCACACGTTTTACGCTTTGGAAGAACCCACCAGCCTCAATACCCTGTCTATCCTGCCGGAACTCAGGGAAATCGGCGTCAGTGCAATCAAGGTGGAAGGTCGCCAGCGCAGCCCTGCTTACGTGGCACAAGTGACTGCCGTAATGCGAGCGGCCATCGATCATTGCATGCAAGACCCGCGGGAATATCAGCCAAAAGACCAATGGATGCGAAAGCTCGCCGACGTATCCGAGGGTTCCCAGACCACCCTGGGCGCTTACCACCGGCCCTGGCAATAGATGGAGACCACAATGAAATTGTCCATCGGGCCAATACAGTATTTCTGGGATCGCCAGCGGGTGCTGGATTTCTACGAACGAGTCGCTGAAAGCGCTGCTGAAATTGTTTACCTGGGCGAAGTAATCTGCTCAAAGCGGCGACTGGTAAGCCCCGAAGACTGGCTCGCCATCGGGAACGATCTCAAGCAAAGCGGCAAGGAAGTGATTTTGTCTTCCCTGACGCTGCTCGAAGCCGCCTCTGAACTGGGCGCACTGAAGAAACTCTGCCGTAATGAAGGCTTTATGGTGGAGGCCAATGACGTAGCAGCGATCCAGTTGTTGTCCGCTGCCGGCAAGGACTTCGTTACCGGCCCCAGTGTCAATATTTACAATGATCACACTCTTCGGCTGCTGGCCCGTAAAGGGCTGAAACGTTGGGTTTTACCCGTGGAACTGGGCTTGGAGACACTGAAGGATCTTCAGACACATCGACCTGCGGGCGTAGAAACGGAAGTATTTGCACTGGGCCGCCTACCGCTGTCTTATTCGGCGCGTTGCTATACAGCGCGTTCTCACAACCTGCCCAAGGACGATTGCCAGTTCAAGTGCCTGGATTATCCCGATGGCCGCTTGTTGAAAACGCAGGAGGACCAGGACTTTCTGGTTCTCAATGGCATACAAACCCAATCGGCGCTGACCCACCAGGCATTGGACCAGTTATCTGAACTGAACGCCCTGGAAGTGGATGTCCTGAGAATCAGCCCACAGTCCAGGGATGCTCTGCGGACCATTGAAATCTTCGATGCTGCCCGGAATGGCGCCGATTTGGGGCCGCTGAGAGAGGAATTAGTCAGCTTGCTGCCTTTGGGAGCATGTAATGGTTACCTGGTAAACCAGGCAGGAATGGATTATGACGATTCAAAAGTTGCTTGATCACCATAACCGCCAGGTGAAGAGAAAAGCGTGGCGTGATCTTCGCCAGTTTTCCCACGCACTGCAAACCGCAGGACAGTTGAAATCTGTCCACGAACCTGTATCCCCCTGTCTCCAGGTGACCGAGCTATGCCACCGCAGCCTCGTTGGCAATGGCCCGGCTTTACTGTTCGAAAATATGCAAGGCCATGACATGCCCGTTCTGGGTAACCTGTTTGGCCATCAGGAACGGGTTCTGGTTGCCCTGGAGTTGGAATCCCGGCAGGATCTCCTCAAACTGGGACACGAGTTCGCCTTTTTGAGAAACCCCAGAATGCCCGATAGCCTGAAGTCAGCAATGGATGCTGCCCCGGGGTTTGCGAGGCTTGCGCACGTTACACCCGTCAGGAAGGATGCCGCTCCCTGGCAGGAGCATACGATAGAGGGCCCGGACGTCGATCTTGGAACTTTGCCCATATCGACCTGCTGGCCCGAGGACGCCGGACCCCTGATTACCTGGGGCATGGTGATTACGCGCGGTCCCAATAAGCCACGGGTCAACCTGGCGATCTATCGACAACAATTGATCAGCAAAAACAAGCTGATCATGCGCTGGCTGCCCCACCGGGGCGGTGCTCAGGATTTTCGCGAATTCCAGCAGGCAAATCCCGGCAAACCGTTCCCTCTCTCCGTTGTAATTGGTGCCGATCCGGCGACTCTGCTGGCCGCGGTAACACCGATTCCCGACACGCTTTCTGAATACCAGTTTGCCGGTTTACTGCGCGGCCGCAGGAGCAGAATCGTCGAATCCACATTGACCGGCCTGCCCGTGCCACACGGGGCAGAAATCGTACTCGAGGGGCATATCTATCCGGGTGAGACGGCTACCGAAGGGCCCTTTGCTGACCACACCGGTTACTACAACGCGGTCGCGGAATTTCCGGTTTTCACCGTGGAACGCATCAGTCAACGCAATGAGCCGGTTTATCTGACGACCTACATGGGAAAACCAGGAGAAGACGAGCCCTCGATTATGGCCGCTGCCCTGAATGAAATGTTCATTCCATTATTACAGGAGCAGTTTCCGGAAGTCGTGGATTTCTACTTGCCTCCGGAGGCTTGCTCTTACCGTATAGCCATTGTCAGCATTCGCAAACAGTATCCCGGTCATGCGCGCCGCATCATGTTCGGTATCTGGTCCTGGCTGCGGCAATTCACCTATACCAAGACCATCATCGTTACTGATGAAGACATCGATATTCGGAACTGGAAAGAGGTGATCTGGGCTATGTCCACCCGTGCCGATCCTGTTCGCGACACGGTCCTGATCGAAAACACCCCTATAGATTACCTGGATTTTGCCAGCCCCAGGCCCGGCCTGGGCGGCAAAATGGGCATTGACGCCACCAATAAAATTGCGGCTGAAACTGATCGCGAGTGGGGCAGGGTCGCCAGTATGGACAAAGCCACCAAAGATCAGGTCGAGGAGATCGCCAAAGCCCTCGGTTTGTGAGGCAATGAAGTGCCTAAGGTTTAGCTCTGTCCATAGCGTTGGAATACAATGCACGCATTGGTGCCACCAAATCCGAAATTGTTGCTCATGACCGTGTTCAGGCCGGCATTTTCTTTGCTCTCCAATAAAATGGGCATACCTTCAGCCTTCGGATCCAGTTCAGAAATATTGGCAGAACCTGCCATGAAGTCATTTTCCAGCATGAGAAGGCAATGAATTGCCTCCTGAACACCCGCGGCGCCCAGCGAATGTCCACAAAGGGATTTGCTTGAACTGAATGGCGGGACTTTCTTGCCAAACACTTCGCGCATGGCATCAAGCTCGGCAATATCTCCCAATGGCGTACTGGTGCCATGCGTGTTGATGTAGTCTATCGGCGCTTCCACCGTGGCAATCGCCTGTTGCATGCAGCGCACGGCACCTTCGCCTGAAGGTGCCACCATGTTAGCGCCATCGGATGTCGCACCGTATCCGACAATTTCTGCATAAATTTTTGCACCACGAGCCTTCGCGTGTTCCAGTTCTTCCAGCACCAGCATGCCGCCACCGGCTGCGATCACGAATCCGTCGCGCCCGACGTCATAGGCACGAGATGCCGTTGAAGGATGGTCGTTAAAACCGAAAGACAGTGCACCCATCGCGTCAAACATCATGGCGAGCGTCCAGTCCTCTTCTTCACCGCCCCCGGCAAAGACTATGTCCTGTTTATCCCATTGAATTTGCTCCATCGCGACACCGATGCAATGGGTACTGGTTGCGCAGGCGGATGTGACGGAATAGTTGAGACCGCGAATTCCAAAATGGGTGGAAAGACAGGCGGAAACGGTGCTGCTCATGGTGCGTGGCACCCGGTAAGGGCCGACGCGGCGCACACCCTTTTCGCGCAGCACATCAGCACCCCCGACGAGGTTTGCACTGGATGCGCCACCCGAGCCGGCAATCAAGCCGGTGCGGGGATTCGAAACGTCTTCGTCCGCGAGCCCGGCATCCTCTATGGCTCGTTGCAAGGCGACGTAAGCATATGAAGCGGCGTCGCCCATAAATCTTTTGTGCTTGCGATCAATGTGCTCCGCCAGGTCAATATCCACAGACCCGCAAACCTGGCTACGCAAACCCATTTCTTTAAATTTTTCATTAAAGGTGATGCCAGACTTTCCGTGACGCAATGATTCAGTGACGGCATCTTTACTATTTCCCAAGCAGGAAACAATTCCCATACCCGTGACAACTACCCGGCGCATACGATCTTCCTCAAAAATTGTCGGTGGAAAGAAACAGCCCGACTTTCAGGTCTTCAGCCGTATAAATGATCCGGCCGTCAACGGCTACGCTACCATCGGCAATCACCATGCTCAACCTACGGGCGATTACTCTTTTCATATTCAGTGTGTAAGTTACTTTTTTGGCCGTCGGCAGAATCTGGCCAGTGAATTTCACGTTGCCAGCACCCAACGCCCTCCCCTTGCCCTTGCAGCCGGACCAGGAAAGAAAAAAGCCGCATAACTGCCATAAGGCATCGAGGCCAAGGCAGCCCGGCATCACAGGGTCTTCAACAAAGTGGCAACCAAAAAACCACAGGTCGGGGTTGATGTCCAACTCGGCCGTGATGGATCCTTTGCCGTGAAGACCGCCATCGCTGTCTATATTGACAATACGGTCAATCATCAGCATATTTCCCGTTGGAAGTTTTCCGGTATCTGATCCAAATAAATCACCCGTACCACAAAGTTCCAGTTCTTCCCGGGTGTAGGAGTTCTTCCTGTTTTGAAGATCGGTCATGTGAATATCATAGTCCTATTGAAAGAACAGTGAAGAGTAGCCGCCACTTTACGGCAATATCTTGATAGAAATCATCTAATATTTGAATCTTTCGTCGGCCTGACACGAACTTCCTTCTTGATCAGGCAAAAAATGATCATCCTGGGGCTTCTTTGGACTTCTTTGGACACCCACACACCGGGGACTTCTTTGGCACCCACGGACTTCTTTGGACACCCACATACCAAAACTTCCGGCTCAAAAAAAACTGCTTTCTTGCAGTTTTTGTTTGCTAAACTTGAGACGTGAATAAGAGAATCATTAACTGGTCACCATCTGGCATCACACCTGATGGCAATCGACATGTTTCAACATATAAAACTCCATCCGAAGATCTCCGAATGAAGTAACCAGGAAAGTTGTATCTATCTTAGTTCAGGGCAAAGTTGTTCGCTCAGAGATTTACCATGCATGAATTTCATCCCTACGGATTTGGCCATAATCCGCAGCCGGCTCCAGGGCCCCATTGCCCGAATAGGTAAATCCTGTTTTCTCAGCACATAGTCAACCACCACCCTTTTATCCATCACTAATCGATGAAATATTCGTGGCGTGTCGAGAGGAATATGGCCCTTTTTGTCATTCTGGATCGCTCGTCCTGCCCAATCCACAAATTCAAGATAATCCCGGGCTCCGTATGGCAATCCCTCGTTCCAATCAACGCCATCCGAAAAGTGTAAAAGATCATCATTCGCGGGATATCGAATTCTTTGTTGGATTGACGTGTAATCCGACTCCTCCGGAGTTTTCGCTATCGCCGCACGGATAGGGTTCAAATCTACATATGCCATGCATGCCAACAAAGCGCGTTCATCTAATAGAGCTTGTGATTTGAAACGGCCTTCCCAAAACCTTCCCGTACACTTGTCTTCCTGATTGGCCATCCGTGCGATGGCTTCATTCAAACAACGCATATACCAAGACAAGTCATAAAGACGACTGCGCCAGGTACTGATATTCTCTTCCATCATCGCGATTTCGCTCTCACCAAGTGCCCTGTCGTCCAGCCAGCGCCTGATGTGCATGGGCCCTGAAAACATCTTCGTCCACCGTTCAGCAACTTCCCTGTCGCTCCATTTCTTCGCCTTATCCAGATCGATCCTGAGTACCACGTGATAATGATTGTTCATGACCGCATAAGCACAGAGATCAATGGCGAAGATAGAAGAAAGCCATTTCATCCGATCGACAATCCATTGGCGCCGATGTTCAAAGTCAAACCCTGTTACCGGATCTGTTCCACATAAGTAGGCGCGGCGAACACAGCGAGCGATGCAGTGATAATAAGGGGTGTCGTCAAGTGACACCAATCGTTTTCTTGGTCGAGGCATTGACTCAGTTTGAGTGAATGCGACTCAAATCAAAATCAGAAAACTACCCAATTAGATGTAAGTAATTCGATGATTTGTGGGTGTCCAAAGTTTTTCGATGGGTGTCCAAAGTTATTTTTCCAAAGTTTTTTACAAAGTTATTTTTAATTTGTGGGTGTCCAAAGTTTTTTCTAATTTGTGGGTGTCCAAAGTTTTTTTAGATCTTGAGCTTGATCATTAGCTTGTAGACCGTATCGAAGACTTTTCCGTACGGTGGGTACAGCAGGGAAACCGAAGGATGCGAAAACTGTTTGAAAACGGGGCGCATCTTTGACAGTTCCAGGAAGCCTTCCTGCGCGTGATAATGGCCCATGCCGCTGTTGCCGATACCACCGAAAGGCATATCGTGCTGACCCGCATGAAGAACACAATCATTGATGCACACACCGCCCGAAAGGGTGTTCTTCACCACCTTGTCCTGTACCTGCTTGTCATTGGTGAACAGGTATAGCGCAAGAGGACGCTCGCGCTCGTTGATGTATTCCAGCACCTGGTCCAGGTCGCGGTAGGCCATGATGGGCAGAATGGGTCCAAAGATTTCATCCTGCATCAGCACCATGTTCTCATTGACGTCCGTGACCAGCAGCGGGGAGATCTTCCGGATGGACTCATCTGACTCCTTGCCCGGCAGCAGATTGACAACATTGGCGCCTTTCTGGCGGGCATCATCCACGGTGTCGTTCAAGCGGTCGAACGCTTTCTTGTCGACAATTGACGTGTATGCGACACTCGAAAGCTCGGGATAGCGCTGCGGAATGATTGCCCGGGCGTGGTCAATGAACTCCTGCACTTTGCCTTCCGGCACGAACAGGTAATCGGGGCCGACACAAGTCTGGCCTGCGTTCAGAAACTTACCATGCAAGATCCGCACAGCCGCGGTCTTCATGTCAAAATCATCACACACCACCGTGGGTGATTTGCCGCCGAGCTCCAGGGTCACCGGAGTCAGGTTTTCGGCGGCGGTTTTCATCACCACCTTGCCGCTTTGCGGTGAACCGGTAAACACCAGGTGGTCCCAGGGTAAGGGGGTAAATTCGGATGCCGGAACGCCGGGCAATATGGCCAGAGTGTCCTCGTCAAACTGCTCCGCCACGAGATCAGCCATCAGGCGGCAGAGGTTCTGTGAATTGGATGCCATTTTCACCATGCAGCGATTACCGGCAGCGAGTGCGCTGGCCAGCGGGCCGATCACCAGGAACAGGGGATAATTCCACGGTGCGATTACCCCGACCACACCCTTGGGCTGCGGCAATACGCGGTTCTTGGCCGGTGCGAACCAAACTGAGGTTTTCCGTTTTTGTGGCTTCATCCACTTTCGCAGGCGCTTGCGTGTATAGCGCAGCAGGTCTACCGGAAGAAAGACTTCGAGCAACTTTGTCTCCTGGAATGCGCGGTTACCGAAATCCTTCGAAACCGCTTCGGCAATCGCATCCTGGTTGTCCACCAGGATGGCCTCCAGCCGCTTCAGGTGACCACATCGGGTCTCGTAATCGGTATACGGGTCTTTCAGGTAAGCGGCCTTCTGCTTTTGGAAGATCTCCTTTGCCCGGCTGGCATTCTCCTGCCCGGGTTTGCTGTCCTGCATCGCTTCAATTGGCTGGCTCATCTCATTACTCCGCGGAGAACAATTTCTCCGTCCATCAATATTAATATCTGCTTGCGGCCGTTCAGCCGCCCTGATCGTCTTTATCCTTCCCGCCCAACAATCCCTTTGCGTTGTCACCGGCGGACTCGTTCTCAAGCATAGCCTGAGAATGGCTCTCCAGCCAAACTGATCACGGTCCAACCCGGACCTGGATCAAGATCCCGGTGAATTCTGCAAATATGGCTCACCAGCTCAATACCAGCACCGCGTGCAGGAACTGCGGTGGACCGGGCGCAGTAGCGGTACAATAACAGGCCAGCGGCTGTACACGCCGCAGTTTAGTCTATGGAATGGCATTAATGGCGCAGGAACGACAAAAGACCACCCATTTTGGCTACCGCGAAGTTCCGGTACAGGAAAAAACCAGCCTGGTGCACGAAGTGTTCGAATCTGTGGCCAGCAAATACGACCTGATGAACGACCTGATGTCGCTGGGCGTACACCGGGCATGGAAACGCGATTTCGTCGCCAACAGTGGTGTCCGCCTTGGCCACAAAGTGCTGGACCTGGCCGGGGGTACCGGCGACATCGCGGCCCTCATGAGCAAGCGCGTTGGAAAAAATGGCCGCGTGGTGCTTTCCGACATCAATGAAGCCATGCTCGAAGTCGGGCGCCAGCGGCTTGAAGACCGGGGTATTTCGGGCAATGTCAGCTACGCCCTTTCCAATGCCGAGAAACTGCCGTTCGACGATGGTGAATTCGATGCCGTAACCATCGCATTCGGCCTGCGCAACGTCACCGACAAAGATGCCGCCCTGCGCGAGATGTACCGTGTACTCCGGCCCGGCGGCAAGGCGCTGATCCTGGAATTCTCACAAGTTCAGACCGGACTGCTGAAAAAAGTGTACGACGGATATTCTTTTGGCATCCTGCCCATGCTGGGCAAGCTGGTCGCCGGTGACGAAGAGAGTTACCGCTACCTGGCCGAAAGTATTCGCCAACATCCGCCGCAGGAAGAACTGGCGGAAATGATGCGCAACGCAGGCTTTGAAAAGGTCAGGTTCCGCAATCTCACCGGCGGAATAGTTGCCATCCACAGTGGAATCCATGCCTGATCATGCCTGAATACCGTACTCCTCTTCCTTCGATCCTGGCCGGCATGCTGGAAGCCGCCATCAATCGCATCCTGGCCCTGGATGAAGATACGCCCGCCCGCTTGCAGCGCCTGGACGATCGCATGCTGCAACTGGACCTTGAAGGTGTCGGGATAACACTGTTTTTCTCTTTCACAACCGAGCGCGTCGATGTCAGCATCGACACGGAGCATGAAGCTGACACCACCATCAGCGGATCGCCGATAGCACTGTTCGCGATGGCAGTTCCGGAGGGTGCGGGTACCTGGGGCACGCCCGATTCACGCGTCACAATCACCGGTGATGCGAGCTTGGCCCGCGACCTCGAGCGTCTTTTCTCACGGCTTGATCCCGATTGGGAAGCCACCCTTTCACGTCTGTTCGGTGACGTCTGGGGTCATCAATTGGCAGCCGGATTACGCACCGGAGCGGAACAGGCAAAAGAAGCGGCCGAAAACGCAGGCGAGATGATCACCGAGTTTCTCAAACGGGATGCAGGGCCTTTGGTGCAGAGCGCAGACATCCAGACCTTCGCGAATGCCGTGGATGAAACACGCGATGCTGTTGAACGCCTGGAAGCCAAACTGCAGCTCATGGAAGAAGCCGACTCACCGGAGAATGAAGAGTGATCAACGGTTTCAGGCAATTTTCGCGTTTGCTGAAAATCAGCGCGATCCTTTCCCGCTACCGGCTCGACGAGTTTCTCGAGGCCACGCACCTGTACCGGCCCATGCGCCTGTTGCGGGTTATCGCACCGTGGGGTCGCCGCTACGTCGCCGATGCCCCGCGCGGCGAAAGACTGCGCCTGGCCCTGAACGAGATGGGTCCCATTTTTGTAAAATTCGGCCAGATCATTTCCACGCGACGCGACATGATCCCAGCGGATATTGCAGATGAACTGGCCTTGTTACAGGATCAGGTGCCGCCATTTCCGGGCGAAGAAGCCAAGGCTATTGTTGAGCGGGAACTGGAAAAACCGGTAGAAGAACTGTTCCAGACATTCGATACAACTCCGCTGGCCTCGGCCTCCATCGCCCAGGTTCATGCCGCCACACTCGCGGATGGGTACGAAGTGGTGGTCAAGGTCGTTCGGCCCGGCATTCGCAAACAGCTGCGACGGGATATCGACCTGCTTTATGCCATTGCGGGGCTGGCGGAAAAGTACTGGGAAGGTGGCCAAAAGATGAGGCCACAAGAGTTTGTGCGTGAATTCGAAACCTTCGTTTTTGACGAGCTGGACATGTACCGCGAAGCATCTAATGCTTCCCTGCTACGCAGCAATTTCGAAGGGTCCAGGGACCTCTATATCCCCGAGATATACTGGCCGTATTGCCGGGAACCGGTACTGGTCATGGAGCGTGTTTCGGGCATCCCGGTCAATGATATCCAGGGTCTGAAGGATGCGGGAGTCAACCTGGAGCGACTGGCCAAGATCGGAATCCGTGTTTTTTATACGCAAGTATTCCGGGACAACCTGTTCCACGCCGATATGCACCCGGGCAACATCCTGGTGGATGCCACGGACCCGGAAAACGCCAGTTACATTGCACTCGATTTCGGTATCGTGGCCAGCCTGACGCCGAAGGACCTGTACTACATTTCCGAAAATTTCATGGCGCTCTTCAACCGGGACTATTTCCGCGTGGCCCAGTTGCACGTGGACGCTGGCTGGGTACCGCATGACACCCGGGTTGAGGAGCTGGAAGCCGCTATCCGTACTGTTGGTGAGCCCAATTTCACCCGGCCGCTGAACGAGATCTCATTCGGCGAACTGATGCTGAAGCTGTTCCAGGTGGCCTATCGTTTCAAGCTGAATATTCAGCCGCAGCTGATCATGCTGCAGAAAACCTTGCTGAATATCGAGGGCCTGGGCCGGGAATTGTCTCCCACCTTTGATGCCATGGCCGTGGCCAAGCCCGAACTGGAAGCCATTCTCCGGGAAAAACACGGCCTGGACCAAACCGCAAAAGACCTCAGAAAACGCCTGCCAGGCTGGCTGAGCCGCGCCCCGGAGATGCCCGGTCTGCTGCACGACTACCTGAAACAAGCCACCGAAGGCAACCTGACCACCCGGATCGACTCACAGGATCTCGCCCGGCTGCAAGCCACGCAGGAAGATAGCGATCGGCGGACACTCAGGGCCATCAGCGGCGGCGCTTTACTGGTGACAGCTGCCTTACTCACCGGACTGGATGTCGGCCCCTGGTATTTTCGCGGTCTTTCAGTTACCGGCCTGGTCTCGGGGCTGCTGGGCGCCTGGTTGTTGCTTCGCGCCCACAAGCGTTGAAAACATATCGGCCGCATGGAGCACTCCATGCACGCGAATTTTTTGCCTTTCGGCCACATGGAGCACGCCATGCACGCGAATTACTGCCTTTCGGCCGCATGGCGGCCTCCTACAATTAAGCTTGCAATTTTTTTGGATGCGCGTATACTTACCTGTAAGTAAGTTACAGAGTTGATCATGAGACCAGCAGCCAACACAAGAGAGCAGATCATCGACAAGGCCTTTCAGCTGATGCTGCAGCGCGGGCTCAATGGTTTCAGCTACCGGGATATTTCCAAGCCTTTGGGGGTAAAAAACGCCGCCATTCATTATCATTTCCCGAACAAGCTGGACCTGGTCAAGGTGCTGATCGAGGAAAACCAGAAGGCGCTTAGGAAAGGAACCTCTGAATTCATGGCCTACGGTGGGCCGGCCCGGCCGCAGTTGGAAGGTTTGTTTGCGTATACGATGGACCAGTGCCAGTGCGGGCGGCCCATCTGCATGGTAGGTGCGCTGGCCATTGATTACGACGATCTCAGCGAAGAAATAAAGAATGCCAATGACCAATTCATGGAAGACTCGGTGAACTGGCTGACTAAAGTAATGGAAACCGGCCGCGAACAGGAAGAATTCAGCTTCCAGGGCATTGCCAAATACAAGGCTTTGTCCATCCTGGCCACCATACAGGGCGCAAGGCAAATGGCCCGCGTGCACGGCATGGAAATTCTCGAGCTAATGTTCGAGCAGATCCGTACCGATCTTGGAATTAAAGATTAAAAAAATTTACTTATTAGACTTACTTATTAGTAAGTATTATCAGGAGAGTAAAAAATGAAGACACACTCAATAACATGGTCACACGGTAATTTGAGCCAGAATCCTGCGATCCTGGCATCCGCATCGAAGCTGAACCGCATCCTGCACCTGGCAGCCAAAGGTTTCGTTGCCCTGGTCCCAGCCCTCGCCATCGTGGTCGGCGCCGCCTGGGCCATCACCGACCCCGGCCTGGAGCTGTTCCTGCAAGCCACGCTCTGGACTTCCGGCTTCATCTTCCTGGCGCTGGCCCTGGAATCGGATGGCGCCACTGCTGGGCTTTCCCTGGCAACCGCAATCGTTTTACCGGCACTCACGTTATTAGGCGACCGCGTAGCAAGTGAATTCACCATCGTCGCCGCCGCGCTGGTTGCTGCATGGGTTGCCGCCGCGATTCTGCGGCGGTGAAAGACGACGTAGGAGGCCACCTCACCGTGCGGCCGAAGGGGTATATCGGTCGCACGGCGACCTCCTACAGGCTACCTCCGCAGGATGGCCCACCAACGGGCGATATTAAGCAGGCTCATCAGTGAGGCCGAAACATACGTCAGCGCCGCCGCCCTTAATAGCCTCCGCGCATGTGGTTCATCTACCGATCTCAAAATTCCTTGCTCCGCCAACATCGGCAGCGCCTGGCCAAAGCTCGCGTCGAATTCCGTAGGAAGAGTCAGCATATGAATGACTGTGGCCGAGCCCAGTGTCAACAGACCGCCCAGGAACATCAACAGGCCGGCGGCCGGTAATCGAGTGAGACCGATGATAAGCGGTGTCGCCATCAACAGCGCGGCACCGGTCTTTTCTACCGGCCTGACCCACTTGACAAGCCGGGTCCGCAGCTTCAGTGGGGCGAATCCCTGAGCATCCTGCACTGCGTGGCCAACCTCATGTGCAGCGATGGTCACTGCGGTCAGCGAGCGGCCGTCCAGATTCTGCGCCATGAGCCGCACCACTTTATTCTCCGGATCATAGTGATCGCCGGATTCGCTCAGTTCGACTCCTACCTGTTGCAACTCAAATGAATCCAGCAGCTTTCGGGCCGTTTCCGCGCCCGTGTCCGGGTAACGATCAGCCGGCCGGCTGTATCGTTCCATGACCCTGCGTACCCACAGCCCGGGTCCGAGGATCACTGCAATCAGCAAAATGACAAGTATGACTATATGCATGCGAATAGGCGCCTGTGATCATCAATAATACAGCCCGACGATGATCTCTGAACAAATTAGAAAATGAGGACTGCCATGCTTACGATCAAGAATCTCGAAAAAACCTATGCCAACGGCGTTCATGCCCTGGACGATGTTTCACTGGAAATTTCCAACGGCATGTTTGGTTTGCTGGGGCCAAATGGAGCGGGCAAGTCTACCCTGATGCGCACCATTGCCACGCTGCAGGCAGCTGATGGCGGCAGCATCGAGTTCAATGGGATCGACGTTCTGAAGCAGCCCGACCAGATCCGCCGGATACTCGGCTACCTGCCGCAGGATTTCGGCGTCTACCCGCGTATTTCGGCTGAAGCCATGCTGGACCACATGGCCATCCTGAAAGGCATTGTGAATGCAAAGGAACGCAAGGAACTGGTGGCCTTTTTGCTGGTACAGACCAATCTCGACCAGGTAAGAAAGAAAGCCCTGACCAGTTTTTCCGGTGGCATGCGCCAGCGCTTCGGCATTGCACAGGCCCTGATCGGCGACCCGAAACTGATTATCGTGGATGAGCCCACGGCCGGCCTGGACCCGGAAGAACGCAACCGTTTCCACAACCTGCTGGCGGAGATCGGGGAAAATGTGGTGGTCATTCTCTCTACCCATATTGTTGAAGATGTGTCTGACCTGTGCCCCAATATGGCCATCATGGACGATGGCCGGATCGTGGCCAGTGGCAGGCCTGCTGACCTGACTTCCAGACTTACCGGCACGATCTGGAGCAAGACGGTCGCCAAACAGGCGGTACCTGAATACAGGGAAAGCCATCGCATCATCTCGACCCGGTTATACGCCGGTCAGACCGTGTTGCACGCCTACGATGAAAGTGATCCGGGCAATGGATTTACCCTCGTCGAACCCGGGCTGGAAGATGTTTATTTCCACACCCTTTCCGAAGCGAAAACTCCAGTCACTTCTGAAACGGCCGGCTGAGCAGGGAGAGAATCATGTTGTGGAAAGTTGCCCTGTTCGAATTCCGTTACCAGCTCCGTCAGCCCGCCTTCTGGGTGATCTTCGGAATCTTTTTCCTGCTGGCTTTCGGCGCCATGTCCTCAGAACGCGTCACTATTGGAGGAGGTGGAGCAGAAAATTTCAACTCACCTTACCAGGTCATGCAGACCCTGTTGGTGATGAGCATATTCGGCATCTTTATCGTTACCGCATTCGTTGCAAACATTGTGCTGCGTGATTTTGATACCAAGAGCGCGGAAATCATCTTTTCGACCCGTATCAGGAAACACGAATACCTGCTGGGGCGGTTTATCGGTGCTTTTGCGGTTGCCTACCTGGCCTACTCATCTGTGGCCTGGGGGAGCATGATCGGCAGTTTCATGCCCTGGCTGGACGCCGAGAGAATCGGGGCCTTTCGTCCGCAGGATTATGCCTGGTCGCTGGGCGTACTTGCCTTTCCAAGCCTGTTGTTTACGGCCGGGCTGTTCCTGGCGCTTTCCGCGGTTACACGCAGCCTGATGCTGACCTACGCAGGCGTTGTGACCTACCTCGTGCTGTACATTGTTTCTTCGAACCTGTTGAGCGACCCTGAGCTTCTGACCGTCGCCTCACTGCTGGACCCGTTCGGCTTTTCCGCATTTTCCGAGGCTACGCGGTACTGGACGGTCAGCGAGCGAAATACACTGCTGGTTCCCATCGAAGGCCTGTTTCTGTACAACAAGATCATCTGGTTCCTGGCCGGCCTGTGCTTGCTGGCTTTGACTCACCGTCTGTTCCGCTTCGAAGTGATTGGAAGAAGCGCAAAAAAACGCTGGTGGCACCGCCTCAGAAAAAAGGAAAAAGACCAGGCTGCTCCGGTGCCGGCGCAAAAACCATCTGCCCTGCCGGCATTCGATACCGGCACCCGGCTGGCCCAGTTCCGGGTACGAATGATGTTCGAGGCCCGCAGTGTGATCAAGTCGGTCCCTTTCATCGTGATCCTGGCACTGGCCGTAGCCAATACGCTGGGCGCAATGATCAACCAGGGCGCGATCTACGGTGCCGATCTATTGCCTGTCACGCGAGCGATGATAGACGCCATCAACGGCTCGTTCACGTTCATGATCCTGATGATCGTGATCTACTACTCGGCTGAACTGGTGTGGCGGGAGCGCCAGACCGGGAACCACGAAATTATCGACGCCACGCCTGCACCGAGCTGGGCATTCATGAGTTCAAAGCTGCTGGCCATGTTCATCATCGTCATCTCGATGTTCCTGGTCAGCATCCTGACAGCCGTGATCGTGCAGGCGGCGACCGGCTATTCCAATTTTGAGCTCGGTCTGTATGTTCAGCGCCTGCTCTTTTATCAGAGTCTGAACCTGTTCCTGGTTTCGGTGCTGGCGGTTTTTGTACAGGTGTTGACCAACAACAAATACTTCGGCATGTTGCTGATGGTGCTCTACATCATTGCCACCTTCGTGCTGGACAACATCGGGCTGGAGCACAACCTGTACCAGTACGCTGGAAGGCCGGCAGCGCCATTGTCAGACATGAACGCTTCGGGTCATTTCATATGGGCTGGATTGTGGTTCAACCTGTACTGGAGTTTCTTCGCGGTCATGCTGGCGGTGATGGCTTACCTGATGTGGAACCGCGGCACCATGGTGCGGGCCCGCCAGCGGCTGGCGCAGATCAAAGTGGCGGCAAGTCCGGCGTCTGTTGGCATCCTGCTCATCGCACTGACCGGATTTATAGCCACCGGTTCATACATTTACTACAACACCAATGTCGTGAACCGCTACGTCACCCAGGATGATCAGGAGCTGCACCAGATCGAATACGAAGAGCGCTTCCGGCAGTATGAATTCATGCCGCGGCCGCGCATAGTCGATGTGCGCACCGAAGTGGACATCTTCCCCTTCGAGCGCCGCTATGACATGCGTGGAAGCTACCTGCTGGAAAACCGCAGCAATGAGCCCCTGACCGAAATCCAGGTGGTGCTCAATCCACTCGCAAAAGTGCATGAACTCAGCCTGCAGGGCGCCAGCGTCGCCTGGCAGGATGAAGACCACAATTACACGGCTTTTGCACTCGATCAGGCTCTCGCACCCGGTGAGCGCCTGGAGCTATCCTTTAAAACCTCAATTGAAAACCCGGGTTTCCGGAATCGGGATAATGCGTCATCCGTGGTCTACAACGGAACGTTTTTCAACAGCTTTGAGGCTACTCCGGTAATCGGATTCACCCGCAACTGGATGCTGACCGAACGCCAGAAACGCCGCCAACATGGTCTGGAACCGGTTGACCGGATGCCGAAACTGGAGGACAAACGCGCGCTGAGAAACAGTTACCTGCGTACTGATTCCGACTGGATCACCTTTGAAACCATTGTCAGCACGGTGCCTGGTCAGACTGCCATCGCTCCCGGCTACCTGGAAAAAGAGTGGGAAGAGAGCGGCCGGCGCTATTTCCATTACAAGATGGACGCACCCATCCAGAACTTCTATTCCTATCTGTCCGCGGACTACTCGGTGCAAAAAGACTCGTGGAATGACGTCGAGATCGCTGTTTATTACCACCACCCGCACAGTTACAACGTGGACCGTATGATCAGCGGCGTACAGGACGCCCTCGAGTACTTCAGCCGCGAGTTCAGCCCTTACCAGTACCGCCAGATTCGAATTCTCGAATTCCCGGCCTACGCCAGCTTTGCCCAATCTTTCCCCAATACCATTCCCTATTCGGAAAGCATCGGTTTTGTCGCCGATATCGAAGAAGATGACGTGGATTATGTTTTTTACGTAACCGCGCACGAGGTGGCTCACCAGTGGTGGGCGCACCAGGTGATGGGCGCGAATACCCAGGGTGGAAGCGTGGTGGTTGAAACCCTGGCCCAGTATTCGGCATTGATGGTGATGGAAGAAAAATACGGCCCGCAGGTGATGCGGCGCTTCCTGAAATACGAACTGGACAACTACCTGCGCAACCGCGGCAGTGAACAGGTCGCGGAAATGCCTCTGATGCGGGTCGAAAACCAGGGCTACATCCACTACCGCAAGGGATCGCTGGTCATGTATGCCCTGAAAGATTATCTCGGGGAGGACGCAGTCAACCGCGCATTGAGAAAGCTGATCAAAAACCATGCATATCATTACACGCCCTACACCACGTCGCTCGACCTGATCCGCTACCTGCGCGAAGAGGCAAGCAGCGAGGAACAACAGAATTTAATCACGGACTTGTTCGAGCGCATCGTACTGTTCGATCTGCAGGTAAAAGAAGCCACAGTCTCAGAAACCGCAGACGGCCGCTTCGAAGTTGAAATGAAGGTGGTGGCCAACAAATTTGAAGCCGACGGTGAGGGCCGTGAGACAGAACTGCCGCTTGACCTGTCGATCGACATTGGCGCGTTCAACAAGAATCCGGATGAAGCAAAACCTGGCGAGGAACTCGAAATCTACTTCGCGAAGCACCGAATCAGCGAGCGGGAAACCATCATCACGCTGAGTCTGGACGAGAAACCCACCCACGTTGGTATCGACCCTTACAACAAACTGGTAGACCGCAACTCCGATGACAACGTGAAAGCCCTGTAGGAGGCCGCCATGCGGCCGATTTTAAGAAGCCGCCATGCAAGCGAACCCATTTCGGCCGCATGGCGGCCTGCTACAAAACGGGGGCCAGGAATCCGAAGAAGGAACTGAGGAACATGATGGTTACTTGCCGCCGGGTTCGAATCACATCGGGAAAGCGGCCGACAGAATAGTAGTTCTGATAAAACTCGGGACTTCCCGGCACAGCAGCTTGGCCATCAGCTCTCAATTCATACGTCGTGGTGGAATGATATGGCCACAGGTCAAAAACCGGCAGGGTTCTCGACACAGATTCGATCGCACCGCTGATCTCATCCGGGTCGGGCTTGAGGGCAACCGTCCAGCTGTTTTGTGGCTGGGTATCGCGCCGGATCAGTGCCTCCAGATCCCGTGCAAATACCTCATCCCATATGATCACGCCATTTTCCGTGTTGAAGCCTTCCGACCTTGGATCGAAATTATGTGAACCAATCATCGCGATCCGGCCATCGACCACGAAAGACTTGGCATGCAAGCCCGAACGGGGCGCCGGCATGTCGATGGTCGAATTATTTCCGCTCACTATTGACTGACTGATGATCCCCAGCTCTTTTTCCTCGATTAATTCTGTCCAGCGGGGAAAAAACTGCGGTGCATCCACTGGAAAGGGTTTGAATTCATACATGTGAAAACCCAGGGTCTTCACATAGTGCTTTTTGTGTTTGTCCGTATTGGCATATACCGTGTCGGCATCGGTGGAGGCCAGGGAATTGGTGGAAAATACCAATTCAATGTCTGGGTTTTTTTCGCGTAGTTGCTTGAATACTTTTCGGGCCTTCTTCGACAGGACCATGTAGGGCGACTGGATCACAACGGAGGTGTCCGCGGAAGAGAGAACCTCATGCAACTCGGCCGTGATGTCCTGTTTGCTTGAATCTTCAGAAAACTCTGCTTTGCGGGGCTTGTCGGAAAAATACTCGACCCGAGCGACCTCGTAGGCCGTATCTACAAACAGTTGCCTGACCCGCTGATCATCCGCGATATCCTGCAGGGTTGGCTTCAGACGCTCGGGTACCCGGTAGGGTTCCAGCGCCTGTGATTCACCATGGAGCAGTTCTTTGGCAACATCCCGCAGGTGCTGGACGGGAATGGATTTCCTGTATTCCCAGAACCAGTCGAAGGAATCACGCATTTCTCTGGCCACGCGCCCGTAGACCAGCAGGTCCCTGTCCTTGAATTCGTAGTTTGTATCGAAATCAAAATAACGATCCGCAATATTTCGTCCGCCGGTAAGCCCCACCACATCATCCACGACCAGCAACTTGTTGTGCATGCGCTGGTTAAATCGCCGGAAACAACAGGCCACAACGCCAATCCAGTCGCTTTTCGACATTTTGGCCTTGTGGAAGGTCGGATTGTAAAAACGAATCTCGAAGTTCTGGTGATCCATGCTGAGCAGAACCAGGTATTCAAGGTCGGAAAAAGTGAACATCTGGTCCAGCAGCAGGCGAACCTTCACGCCGCGGTGGGCTGCGGTCAGCAATTCGTTCAGAAACAGGTTCCCGGTTTCATCGCTTCGCAGAATGAAGTTCTGCACATCTATGTAACGCTGAGCTGCGCGGATCATGTGAATTCTGAGCTTCAACGCATCCTCGCCAAACTCAAGCAAAGTGACGTGCTGCGTTCCGGCTTGAATATCTGCCCGGCCAAGCTCCAGTACCGGCGATGACCTGGCGCAGCGGTCAATTTCCCGTGGATAGCAGGTCAGGCCTTTTTCCTGCGCGGCCGCGACACGGGCATCCACCTGCTCCACTTTTCTGGGCGACAGGGAACAACCTGCAAGGATCAGGAAGGTGAGTAAAACAATGGCGGGATTTCTTATCAAGGCAAAAATTTTTTAGGCCAGGGGCGATTCTAAATCAAGACTCTGACTGGTTAAATGACCCAGGCCCGTGCAAATTCGTTTCTTTGGCCTGCTCATTGCGACACATGGAACGTGGTGCGGGATGCGCCGAAGCGCATTATGTGGGACAAACGTGGCAAAATAGATGCAGACGCCATGCATAAATTCGTACTCATAATCGTTTTTTTTCTGCCGCTCCTTGCACATTCGGACGATCGCTATACCGTGCATTTTGACGCAAGGCTGAAAGCGGCCACCGTTGAAGCCTGTTTCGACGGGCCTGCGCCCCGGCAACTGCACCGCAATGCCCAGGCGGGAAAATTCACCAACTGGGTGCGGGTTGACGGGCAGGAAATTGAGCAGGATTCCCGCAGCGCACGATTGACTCTGCCCTTGCTGGCTGATAATGCTTGCATCAACTGGCAAGTACAGCTGAGCAAAGCCCTGACGGAAAAAAATTACCGCCTGGCGCAGAAGCTCGACCGGGATCTGCTGACCAGCGGCGATCTCTGGCTGTGGCGCGATGGAGATCGCCGGCCAATCACGGTTGAGGTTCGAATACCCGATGGCATGTCAATTTCCACACCCTGGAAAGAACAGCCCGGGCCGCCAGGAGCCTGGTTATTCCGGCCCGACCCAACACCGGTAAGCTGGACCGCGCGAATAGCCATCGGTCACTTCAAGGTTCAGCGCATACCCATCGGAGGAACGGTGCTACGGGTTGCGGTAATCGGCAATCTCAGTGATCAGCAGCGTGACAAGCTGGGTCAATGGGTGCGCGAAAGCGGTGAGGCCGTAGCCTCGGTCTACGGCCATTTCCCACGGCCTGCACCACAGATTCTGATCGTACCCATCGGCAGTCAACGCAGTGTGGTGCCCTGGGCGCATGTTCTGCGTGGCGGAGGTGTCGCTGCCGAGTTTTTTGTTGACGAGACACGCTCGCTGGATCAGTTTAGCAATGACTGGATTGCAACTCATGAACTGAGTCACTTGCTGCTGCCCTATGTTTCCCGCCGTGACCGGTGGTTTTCCGAAGGTATTGCGACGTATTACCAGAATATTCTTCGCGCACGCGACGGCCGCCTGAGTGAGCAGCAGGCATGGCAGAATCTGCACGCAGGCTTCGAGCGGGGCCGCGCCGCCAGCCGCGGCGAAACGCTGGCCGCAGCGACGCGCTCGGGCTGGAAATCAATCATGCGAGTCTACTGGAGTGGCGCGGCCATGATGTTGCAGGCTGACACCGAGCTGAGGCTGATGTCCGATGGCCGGCAATCCCTCGATTCCGCGCTGGCACAACTGCGGGATTGCTGCCTCATCAGCAATCGCAGCTGGCGCGCCCGGGAGTTGTTTTCAGAACTCGACCGGATCACCGGTACCAGTGTGTTCGCAGACCTGTATCGCGAGCATGTTACTGACGATGAATTTCCGGACCTGAGCCGCACATTCGAAGGTCTCGGGCTGGTGTTGGAAACGAAATCCATCAAATTGGACCCGGATGCGTCCTGGGGAAGAATCCGTTTCTACATCATGAACGGCTGAGTGGGGACCGGCTGATCAGGCAGGATCGACAGGCAACAACTTGTATGCCCGCACAGTCATTAGCTCGTTGTGTACAGCCACCGCACCAATAAAGCCCTCTTCGGGCTGCACCAGCGCCAGGGACCATTGCGCCGGATTATCATTTTCAAACTCGAGGATTGAGCTTGGGAGGTCAGGGTCGATTTCCACGGTAAAGCGGCACAACTGGTTTGCAATGCCTTCCCCTGATGCCTTGACCACCGCTTCCTTGCAGGCCCAGGCCCGCAGGAATGCCTCGTCCATGCGCTCCGGCCCGATATTCTCAAGGGCCCGTGCTTCCGCCTCACTGAAATAACGCCGGGCCACACCCAGGGCGTAGTGAGCGCGCCGGTCAGCCGGCTCAAGGTCCACACCAATCTGGCCGGAGCTTGATATACCGATCAGCAGCCGGTCTCCACTTTTCGCCATGCTGAAGTGCAGATCACTATCGTGGGCGCTTTTGTCCAACACGGGTTTACCACGATTGCCGCGATTGATCCTGACTGATTTTCCGGGGACTCCCAGGTAGGCCCCGAGCAAGAGTTTCAGGTAGAAACGCCTTGCGAATCGCAGCTGGCCAAGCGTAAGACGAGGATACGTGGCCTGTCCACGGGAACCGCCGAGTGCGTGCTGCAGGGACAGGCCCAGCATGCCCAGATCCAGGTACCAGAGCTGCACTTCACCCGAGTGAGGCTGTTCCAGTTCATGCAAAGGAATCCTGCGATCACTGAAATCCGATTGCCTTAGCAGCCTGCTGTCGTGCGCTGTTTCCACCATTTTTGCCTGGCGCCCTCTTGCCCTGGCGACATTGTTGGAACGTCGATTCTTTCTGTCAGCTCAGTCTATAATGTGGCGCACGAACATAGAAGTGCGGGTATCAAGTCTCATAGTTTGGCACCCAAAGCACAAATCCCGGCGCACACCGCTTGAAGCCAGCCCCGAGCGCCCTCACTTTATGCCCATCACTGGCCTGGCGAAATCATGAAATTCAAAAATGTCGTAATTCAATCCCTTGCTGCGATTAATCCACCTATTCGCGTCACATCGAAAGAAATTGAACGACAACTCCGGCCCACGCTCGATCGGCTGGGCATCCGTGATGATTTACTGGAAGAGGTTTCCGGTATTGGCGCGCGCCGCTTCTGGAAGAAAGGAACCCAGCCTTCGGACGCAGCCACGCTGGCAGCAGAAAAAGCGCTTGATGACGCCGGCATCGACCGCGGAAAAATTGGCGTGATTATCAACACATCGGTGTGCCGCGACTACCTGGAGCCGTCGACTGCATGTATCGTGCACGGCAATCTTGGTTTGAGTGAAAACTGCCTGAATTTCGATGTGGGCAACGCTTGCCTGGCTTTCCTCAATGGCATGGACATCGCGGCGCGCATGATTGAGCGCACTGAAGCGGAATATGCATTGATCGTGGACGGTGAATCCAGCCGGCCTATCACTGAGGCAACCATCGAGCGCCTGCTGGGCCCGGAGGTAGGCGAGGAACAGTTCCGGGCAGAATTCGCTTCCCTGACACTGGGTTCCGGCGCCGCGGCGATGGTCATGGCACGCAAGGAACTGGCGCCGGAGGGGCACCCTTACCTGGGCAGCGTTTCCCGTGCAGCCACCGAGTTCAACCGGCTGTGCCATGGCCAGATGGACCAGATGGTCACTGACACCAGGATACTGCTTAGTGAAGGCCTCAAGCTGGCCATGAAAACCTTCCACGCAGCAAAGATCAAACTGGGCTGGGTGGTAAGCGAACTGGACCAGTTTGTGATCCACCAGGTCAGCAAGGTGCACACCGAGTCACTGGTCAAATTGCTGGGACTGGATCCGGAAAAAGTGCACGCCATTTACCCGGAAATGGGCAACATTGGCCCTGCATCGGTTCCGATTGTATTGGCACAGGCGGTGGAGCTGGGAAAAATAAGGCGTGGTGACCGCGTTGCCCTGCTGGGGATCGGCTCCGGTCTGAACTGCTCGATGGCGGAAATCGTTTGGTAGGCAGACAAATGCAGGATTAAATGGAGTAAATCCCATTTCCAGGCCTCCACAACATTTGTACCCATTCGCCAGCCACTACCTGGAAACCCGGGGATTGCGCATGCACTATCTCGACGAAGGCCCGCGCGATGCTCCGCCGGTGCTGATGCTGCATGGCAACCCCACCTGGTCTTTCTATTATCGCAACCTGGTCAAGGCGCTGAGCTCAGGCTATCGCTGCATCGTACCCGACCACATCGGATGCGGCCTGTCCGACAAGCCAGGCGATGAAAAATACGATTACCGCCTGGCCAGCCGAATCAAGGATATAGATACGCTGATCGGCCACCTGGGCCTTTCCCAACCCATAACACTGGTGGTGCATGACTGGGGCGGCATGATTGGTTTTTCATGGGCAGTGCAAAACCCGGAGCGCATTTCGAAACTGGTCATACTGAACACAGCCGCCTTTCCTTTGCCTGAAGAAAAACGCATGCCCCCGGCCCTCAGCCTGGTGCGCGACCTCAAAATCGGGGAATTCCTGGTGCTTCGTTTCAATGCATTTTCCGGCATTGCAGCAAAGGTAGCATTCAAGAAACCGGTGTCAAAAGAGATCAGAAAAGCATACACATTACCCTATGATTCGCCTGCCAACCGGATTGCCACCGCACGCTTTGTGCAGGATATCCCTCTGAGCGAAAAAGACCCAGGCTTTGACATTTTGCTCCAAACAGCGGAGCATTTACACTTGTTAAAGGACAAACCGTGCCTGATTGCATGGGGAGAAAAGGATTTCGTATTCGATAAGACCTTTCTCAAGCGGTGGCTGGAATACTATCCGGACGCCAAACTTCACCGTTTTCAGGACTGTGGCCATTATGTACTGGAAGACGGTGGACCCGCGTTGATCGACACGATTAAAAAATTCATCGAAATCAGGGAAGATTCGAATCATGGACATGCCAGTGGATAATACCTGGGATACTGAAAAATTCAGTAATGTTGCCGGCGCGCTGAGCTGGCAGGCATCGCGCCAACCCAACGAAACCGCCATCTATTATCCCCGGGGCAACGCCTTCAAGCGCATCAAATACACGAGTTGCAGCTACCAGGAACTGAATGAGCTCAGCGACTGCTACGCCAGGGGCTTGGGCGAATACGGCATCGAACCGGGTACAAGAACGGCCTTGATGCTCACCCCGGGCCTCGATTTTTTCGCGATGTTTTTCGCCATGT